>Ga0164241_10000082_pt1 | contig 229361 bp, 222 predicted proteins | sample OricomyardsoilBY_FD_108780 | JGI IMG/M metagenome (GOLD analysis project Ga0164241, IMG submission 108780) | Backyard soil microbial communities from Emeryville, California, USA - Original compost - Back yard soil (BY) | ecosystem: Environmental > Terrestrial > Soil > Unclassified | place... | reverse complement strand
CAGCTTCTGAACGGCGCGCTTTTCAAGCTATACTGCGAGGCTTCATTCCTCGATAGCTCAGTCGGTAGAGCGCCGGACTGTTAATCCGTAGGTCCCTGGTTCGAGCCCAGGTCGGGGAGCCAAAGAAATCAAGGGGTTAGCGACGCACGTCGCTAACCCCTTTGTCTTTCCAGACCTCGTGTCCGGCTCATGTTCGAAATTTCTGCCCCCTGAGCGGCGCTGTGTCCTGATCACAACAACTGGCTGTCCCGCGGAGTCCGGAAACGTGTCGTGGAGATCACCGCTCCAAATGCGCACTTTGCAGTGTCGAGTCGCGGCCATTGCTTGCGATGCAAACATGACCGGACGAAGACGCTCGTGCCGATGCGCGGCCCGGGCCGCGGCAAACCCCCACGTACGGAACGTCTCATTGGCGCGGCAGACCCAGGCTGACTGGCCAGCGACGTCTGCCACGCCGCGCGGACAAACCGCGCTGGCCTCTTCGCCCCAAGGGGAATCGAACAGTCTCCCGCAACAGGCTGCGTGACCTCAGCCGGACCGCGCTCGCCTCATGGCGCCAGATAGCAATGCTGAAGAATCGCTGCGTCAAGCTTGACTGGCTCCTTTGACTGGCTCTTGAACCAGAGCAGAAAGTGGCGTGGACTGCCACGCGAATAGGGGCCAGCCGATGCTCGTGGCCCAAGTGTCAACACGATCTTTAGCGCCTCCCATCTATGAACTGTCACCAATTCAGCGGATAGGCGTGCGTTGGATTGGCGGAGAGGCTGTCCCAGCCCAAGAACAACGATCGGCCAGCGATTTCAATGCCGCGCCTTATCCTTCGCTGATTCCTTCGCTGACTCCATCGCTTTGCGCGCTATGACCGCCATCCCCGCCAGCGCCTACACCATCCTGCACGACCACACGTACGCGGCAAGTGCGCTGACCCGCGGGCCGTGGAATCCGCAGCACCAGCACGCGGGGCCCCCATCTGCGCTCGTCTGTCGGGAAATCGAGCGCGCGGCTGCGCAAGCAGGGTTCACACACCTGGGCCGCCTGACGGGCAACCTGCTGCGGCCGGTGCCGATCGGCGAGATCACGGTCGAGGTGTCGGCCGAGTACGTCGGCCGCACGACTGCGCATTACGCGGCGCGCCTGCTTGCAGGTGGCAAGGAGGTCGCACGCTTCACCGCGCTGATGCAGCGCGAGCACGATCTTCCGCTACCCAGCGGGACTCCCGGACACCCGCTTCCAACCGCGCCACGTGCGCCGACGGATTCGGAGCCGGCGACGATGCCGTTCGCGAAGCGCGAGCTCGGCTACGGCGACCTGGTCGAAAACCGCATCGCGGCCGGTCGGTTCTTCGGCGGCCCGTGCGCAGCCTGGTTTCGCCTGCGCCGGCCACTGGTGGAAGGTGAAGTGCCGAGCGCTTACCAGCGCGTTGCCGTTGCCGCGGATTCGGGCAACGGCATCAGCGCTGCGCTGGACTTCAACCGCTGGATCTTTGTCAACGGTGACCTGACCGTCAACCTCCTTCGGCGGCCGATCGGTGAGTGGATCTGCCTGGACGCCCGCAGCACGCTCGGCGGCAATGGTTGCGGTCTTGCCGAATCGGCGCTGTACGACGAATCCGGGCTGATCGGGCGGGCGACGCAGACCTTGACCGTGCGCCGTCGAGAGGAGTGAAGTCGGCGTTGCAGACGCATGATCAGGCGCAACGTCAAGGTCGGCTGCCGACCTGTTGCGATTGGGCGCCTGCCGCGATTTGTAGGCGCATGGCGGTACTTCACGGCGCGCAGGACGGAGGCGCTCCGTCAGTTGAATCAGGCGGGCTTCAGAGGTTCGATCATCCATTCTCTGTCGCCGCGTCTTTCGCAACCCTGCCCCGACCATCCGTCAAGCTTCGCACGATCAATAAGGCGAGCAACGGAACAAGGATCGCGTAGATGTATTGCGTTCTCGAAACCCCGATTCCAAACGGAAACCAGATGCCCGGTACGCCGATGGGATCAAGCAACTCGTCGCCAAAGAATGAAAGAACGGTGAATGCGAGCGTGGCCAGCGCGAGGGTATGAATCGCCCCGCCGCCGACAATGCGCGCAGCGATGACGAGAAACAGGGCGATGGCTCCGAGGCGGCCGACGCTCGTCACGCTGGCGGAATGAGTGACGGCACCGACGAACTGCACGACCATGATCGCGAGGGCAGATGCATCGATGCTTCTCCACGGGCGCTGGCGCCAGCGATTCCATGCGAGCACCCAGGCGGCCACCGTGGGCATCCACATGAACTTCGCCAGCAACGAGTAGGTGGGCAGATCCAGCACGTCGGTCCAGGAGACGATCGCATTGTTCAGGCGACGCGCGGCCATCAGCACAAGCGCGATGCTGGCGAACGTCAGAAATCCCTTGCAATCGCTGCAAGACCTGCACCAGAACGCCAGGCCGACCAGCGACAACATCGCAAGTGGCTCGATCGCATCGACGATGTATCCCGCGATGGTGCGTTCCCATTGCACGCGGTGAAGCCCGTCGCTGGTGGGCCGAGATGCCAGGATCGGCGCACTGTGCATGCCACCCCCGGCTGCGCTCGGCCCCGGCCGGGGAAGCATGAATACGCGCAAAGCAAGGATGGCGCGGCTGCCGGCGGCATCGACGGGAAGGGCAAATCGCAGCGGCCGCGTGCCAACGACACGCGGATGCGGTCCGAGCCTGCCCGACCCACCCAGCAACTGCCCGTTCCAATAGAGCTCGTATCCGTCCTCCACAAGCGTCGGCCCGAGGATGTCCCACGATGCTGGCCCGGGGGGCACGTGCACCACGCGCCGGTACCACGCGTAGCCGGTGTAGCCGGGATGCCCATGCGCCATCCACCCGCTGACATAGTCGGGCAGGCCGACGTCGCCGTCACGGCTGCCGGGCTGGGCGGTCAGATCGATGGTGTCCCAATCGCCATCATCAGTGCCGCTGTCGGCCCAGTACGGGTCATCGCCGAGATGAAATCGCCAGCTGCCGTCGAGCAGCGTCGCCGCGGCACGCAGCGACTGCGGGTCGTGCCTACCTCCCCGCGCCAGAGCACCAATTCCGACGGCCAAGGCCAGAAGGGTCGCCAGGACGATCCCGATGGACAATCTGCGTTGCGTGGTGACACTTGACTTGATCATTGAGCACGCTGGTCTTGAGCCGATGAAAACTGCTTTGGGCGATGCACTGCGGTGAACCATTCGCCTCAGTGATGAGCTGGGTTGGGGATCACTGGCGCTGGTGCGGTGCGCTCCACTTCCCAGTGACCGCAGAGACCAGGCGCACCGGGTGTCGCACCTTCAATGCGTCAAGAGCGGCACCACCAGGGCCCGGAACACACGATCCGCCTCTGAGGCGGGCAGCGCCGGCTGCTGCGTGAGCCACCCATCGAGAGCGCGCATGAATGAGGCAGCGATGTGGGGCGCGAGGACCTCGAGGGGCGCTGGCGGCTGCCAGCCGACCACCACCTCACGGCGCAGCTGCGCGGCGATGCGATCGGCGAGCAGGTCTTCGATCCTGCGATGCAGGGCCTTCTGGTCTTTTACGTGGCCGGATCGGCAACGCTGGCGGTGCGCGGCGATGTGCCCGTACAGCGCGACGCTGAAAGCCAGGATGCGCTCATCGCGCCGCGGGTGACCCCGCGCGGCTTTGTCGGCAGCACACAGTACCTCGTCCATGCTGTGGATCAGCAACTCGTCCTTGTCATGAAAGTGCGCGTAGAAGGTGGACCGCGCTACCTGCGCCCGCGCGAGGATCTCCTTCACGACGATGCGCTCGTAGGGCCGCTGCTGGATCAACGAGCCCAGGGCCTCGTGCAACGCGCGGTAGGTGCGCCGCACACGCGCGTCCGGCGTTGCCGGACATGCCGGGTGAGTTTGTTCGGTATCGGACATGTGTGGCCTGACTGTGTGCTGCATCGAGGGCCGTTGCCCACAATGGCATTCATGAATGTATCGGCAACTGCCCCCGTGCGGGGATTGATCCTGCGCTCGACCCACGCGCGGCTCTATGACATCGGCAGCGGGCTGCTGCTGCGCGGGCGCAGCAGGTGGTACAGGCGGCGCCTGCTCGAGCTGGCCGGCGTGCAGCCCGGCTCGCACGTACTCGACGTCGGTTGTGGCACCGGCTCATTGGTGATCGAGGCCTCTCGCGCGGGCGCAACTGCAGTGTCCGGCGTGGACGCCTCGCCCGACATGCTGGGCATCGCGCGGCGCAAGGCAAAGCGGGCCGGGGTGGACGCGACGTTCAGCCTGGCCTCTGCCGAGGCCTTGCCCTGCGCCGACACCAGCGTCGACGTCGTGCTCAACACGATCATGCTCCACCACTTGCCGCCGCCGGCGCGCGTGCAGTGCGCTCGCGAGATGCGCCGTGCATTGAAGGCCGATGGCCGCCTGCTCGTCGTCGAGTTCGACGCATCCTCATCCCCGGGGCACCGCGGCTGGCCCGACCACGGACGCGGCCACGGCCACGTACCTGCCGATGAAGTCGCTCGTGTACTGCGCGAAGCCGGCCTGACGGTGCTGCAAGGTGGCCCCGTCGGCGTGCGCAACTTGCACTACACCTTGGCGCAGCCGTGAAGGGACACCGCCGCTGGCGCGTGGTGGCTCTGCTCATCGCCGCTGCGCTGCTGGCCTCGGGCCACGTGGTGGCCGCGCACCATGCACAGAACGTGCGCTGGGCCACCTTCGCCGCCGCCGGCATCGGCGTCGTCCTGGTGAAGATCGGCATCGTGGGTTGGCTGCATGCGCACCGGCCGAAGCGCGGGAGTCACGGTGACGATGCGGCTCCCTGAGCGGCGCCGGGCAAGAGGTCTCGCGACTGGGTCGACCATCGCGAATCTGCCGCTCGCGAGTGACCGGCAGCGACCCCTGGCCGCTTGTGAGACCGGGGCTCAACGTCGCAGCGCTGCCTCCGCGGCTCGCGCGCTGCTTAGCGCGCCGGCTCGATCGGGGGCACAGGAATCAAGCCCAGGGTGACAACCCGCTGTATGTCCCCACCACCTGCGCCTCCAGCGTCACCGGGGGCTCCACGCAGCGCGCCCTGATCCCGCTAACGAACTCCTTGAACGCTGCGGTCTGCGTCAGCGGGTTCACGCCCTCGGCGTCGTGCGTGGCCACGTGCACGAAGCTCACGCCGTCGGCCAGCTTGATCGACTGGTAGCGCAGGCCTTGCGGCTTCTCGCGCGCCAGTTGGTCGAACACCTTCCTGATCAGCGCCTCATTCTCCGCGACCGCGTCGGGCCGTACCTGGTAGCGCACCATCACTGTTCTCATGCTTTCGCTCCTTCGACGTTGCTTGCGGGCGCCGCGGGTGCGGTGCGACCACGCAAGCGCAGCGCCATTGCCGCACCCGCAAGTGAAAGCAGTGCCGAGGTCAGCAGCGCCGCCGCGAACCCGTTGCCGAACTCATGCGCGCTCGCATAGCCGCACACGCGAACGAACACCGCCACCGTGACCGCCACGCCGAGCACGCCGCCCAACTGGCGCAGCGTGTTGAACAACCCCGCCGCCTTGCCGATGTCCTGCGGTTCGACGGCGCCGAGCACCGCACTTTGCGCGCCCGGCATCGCCATCGAAATGCCCGCGCCTGCGATCATTAGCGGCAGCACCCATGCGACATACGCCGTTTCGCCGCGCGCGAGCATGGAGAGCCACACCATGCCGCCCGCCTGCAGCGTGAGGCCTGTGACGACCAGCGCTCGCTCGCCGACACGTCGCACCATGCTCCCCGCGATCGGCGCGACGATGAACAGCGTCGCGGTCCACGGCAGCATGCTCGCGCCTGCGCTGAGCGGCGAGGCACCGCGCGTCACCTGGAAGAACTGCGCCATGAAAAACAGCGTCCCGAACAGCGACGCCGACAGCAGCAGCGCCACGATGAGCCCCGCGCCCAGCACCGGCGAGCGGAACAGGCGCGGCGGGACCATCGCGTCCCGCGCGCGCAGGCGTTGCGAGGCGATGAAGCCGAAGCCGACCACGATGCCCAGGCCGAGCGCGCCGATCACTTCGGGACTGGTCCAGCCCGCCTGGTTACCTTGCACCAGGCCCCACACCATCGGCACGAGCGACAACGTCATCAGCACCCCACCGGCAATGTCCAGCGGCGCCGACGCGCCCTTGCCCTCAGGCACCTTGGAGCGCACGAACCACGCCACGACGATCGCCACCGGCAGATTGACCCAGAAGATCCATTGCCACGTGAGGCCGTGCACGAGCGCACCGCCCATCACGGGGCCTGACAGCACCGCCAGGCCCGTGATGCCGCTGAACATCCCGAGCGCCCTGGGCCGCTGCGCCGGCGCAAATGCCGTGCCGAGAAGAGCCAGCGCGATCGGCATCACCAGCGCCGCGCCCAGGCCTTGCGCTTCGCGACCCGCGATCAGCCACGCCGTGTTCGGTGCGACCGCGCATGCAGCCGACGACGCCGCGAACACCAGCAACCCGCCGATGTACATGCGCCGCCGCCCGAAGCGATCGCCCAGCGCCGCGCCCGTCATCAGCAGCGCCGCGAAGCTCAGGCTGTAGGCGTTGACCGTCCACTCCAGCGCCGTCACTGAGGCGGACAAGTCGTGCCGCAGCGTCTCGAGCGCGGTGGTCACCACCATTGCATCGAGCACCGCCATGAACGAGCCGGCCGCCGCCAGCGCCAGCACCCACCGCTGCGTGGCCGAGAATTTCTGTAGGTCTTTCATGTGCATTCGTCCTTTCCTTCAGGGCAAGACGAAGCGGGCGCGAACAACGATGCGGAAATGTTTTCGCGGCGGACCGCATCGTCTGGCCTGCACCAAACGTCTCGCAGGAACACAATTCGCCGCGGCCATGTACAGCATCACCTATCCCAGCGACATCCCCGACCCCGACTTCCCTCAACTCATGGGCCAGCTGCGCGCGCGCCTGCATCGCTACTGCGCGCGCATGGTCGGGTCGATCCTCGACGGCGAGGACATCGTGCAGGAGACGCTGATCAAAGCCAACGAGAGCTACGACGCGCGAACCGTGCAGAACGTGGAGGGCTGGCTGTTCCGAATCGCGCACAACGCGGCGATGGACTTCCTGCGCAAACGCGCGCGCGAGCAAGCGCTCTTCAACGACGACAGCGACGCGTCCGACGTCGCGCCCGATCCCGACGCGCATGCCGACCGCCGCATCGTGGCCGGCGCGGCGCTGCGCACCTTCATGCGCCTGGTACCCGCGCAACGCAGCGCGGTGATCCTGGCGGACGTGCTGGGCTACGAAGCGGAAGAAGCGGCGACGGTGATGGAGACGAGCGTCGCTGCGGTGAAAGCGGCGCTGCATCGCGGGCGCGTGCGCCTGCGCGAAATCGCGCAGCAACCAGAGGACGCCGCGCCGCCGCCTGCGCTCTCACCCGATGATCAGGCCTTGCTGATCGCGTACGCTGATCGATTCAATGCACGCGACTGGGATGGTTTGCGCGACATGCTGGCTGACACCACGCGACTGGATCTCGTGGCTCGACGCAAGCCGAGATTGGTGACGCGCGGTGGCGAGTACTTCACCAACTACGCGAGGACTCAGGGTCTGGCCATGACGCCGCTGATCGTTGAAGGCCAGCCAGCGCTGCGGGTCCGCACCGAGATCAGCGGGGGCGCCGGCGGGCCACCGTACCTGGTGGTGCTGCAAATCGAAGGCTGCAAGGTCACATCGATCCGCGACTTCCGCTATGCCCGCTACGCCGCGGAGATGGTCCCCAGCCACAAAGGGTGACCCTGTCGTCTACCAAGCAGGTGGCCTCGTGAACCGGGCGACACCGGCGCGTCGGGCCGCGGAGTACGGTCTGCTCGATCTCTTCTGAGGCCCCGGTCCCCCTCGTCCAGGCCTCGCTGTATCCCCAGCCACCAGTGGGATAAGGAACACTTGCACGCACCGTCGGCGCCGACACAGCGGCCGTTTGAGGAGACGATGCCAGCTGCGCGGCGGCAGGCCTTCGCCACTGCCGCCGCGCGCGCCCGCGCTCAGGACGCAGCCACCTCGATGCGCCGCGGCTGCGCATGGGCCTGCTTCGGCACCCGCAGCGTCAGCACGCCATCCTTGATGCTCGCTTCGATACGCGCGACGTCCAGCTCGCGGCTCAGCGAGAACGTGCGCCGAAAGCGCGGCACGCTCACTTCAGCCCACAGCGCGCGCATCTGCGAAGGCATGTCGAGCTCGACCCTGCCCTCGATGGAGAGCGTCTCTCCGTCCAGGCTGACGTCGAGTCGGTCCTTCGAGACACCCGGCATGTCCGCGAGCACGGTGATGCCACCTGCGTCTTCGAAGATGTCCACGGCCGGCATCACCGGCCGTTCATTCGAGCCTGAGGCAGAAGCCGAGGCCCTGGAAGTCGTGAGTTGATTGCGGTCGGACACTTTGGTACTCCTTTCGTGCTGTTCGTTGCGCGGGGCAAATCACTGCACCGCGATGCGTTGCGGCTGCGCGGCGGCGTTGAGCGCGATGCTGACGCGGAGAATGCCGCTGCGATACTTCGCGTCGACCTTGAGCGGGTCCACATCGTCGGGCAGGGAAACGGCGCGCGAGAATCTGCCATCGGGCCGCTCGTTGGCGTACAGCTGCACCTTCGCGTCGGGCGTCGGAAGGGCCGAGGCGCGCAGGCCCGAAATCCTCAGCACGTTGCGCTCGATGGTGACGTCGAGCGACGACACGTCGATGCCGGGAGCGAAGGCAAAGACCTCGACCGTGTTCTCCGTGCGGCCGATGTTGATCTCGGGGAACGCGCCGTAGGCAACCGAACGAATGCCGCCGGGTAGACCCTCGACGCTGTTTGCCAAAAGCCGTCGAACGGTTTCGAGCTGGTCGACGAGGCTCTGGGGTCGGGAAAGCATCATTTCAAGCATGTCGAACTCCTTTTGGTGGGGTGGATAGGGCTGCAAGAAGCAGCGCGGCTGAAAGAGAACGGGCCTGCCACCACGCGCCGCGCCGCGGATACGGGCGTGCGTGGGCCACGGTCACGGCGGGCAGGACTTCGAAGCCGTTGGCACACCGCGGTGGCCAGCGTGCGCGCTCAGTGCGCTTGCGGCGCGCAGGCGGCGCAAAGTGTCTCGCGCCTGCAGATACGCCTCCAGCTGGCGCGTGGTCTTCGAGCCAATGCCTCGGCGGGTGGTGCGCAGCCCGGATGCGTGACGCAGGCTTTCATCCTTCGTATTGGCCATGATTCGGTCCTCTCGGAATCAATTGATGGCAGGTGTTCGACGCAGAAATAAGAGCCTGGCCGAGGTCTTCAAGATAAGTACAAACCCTAGGCTGCTTTCATCCAACCACCTTCGACCGCAAGCAGAGCCCTTGCCGGCATCGCCGGATGAGGACGCGATGAGCGGGGTCCGGGCGACAGCCTTGACTACAAGAAAAGGCCTACGCGGACTTCAGGAGAGACTTTCATGCATTCCATCGGCAAGGCGTGCAACTACCAGCTTGGCAGCAGGGGCGCGCGCGTGACCGGGAGAGCGTCGCCACAGACTCATCTCCCTCACATGCCGGTGAAAACCGCCAGTTGAGCGGCGAAGGCGCGTTTGAAGGCGGGGCGCGCTTCGCCGCGGGCGACGTAGGCGGCGAGGTTCGGGTACTCGTCCAGTATTCCCGATGGCTTGGAGCGGAACAGCACGCTCACCGTGTTCAGCGCGGCGAACATCCAGGTAGCCGCGCGCGCTCTGGCATTCGCATCGTTCGGCAGCAGCCCTTCATGGCGCTCCGCAATGTGGAACACGATCGCCCCCGACTCGAACATCGCAAGACCGTCTTCTTCGTAGGTTGGAATTTGTCCGAATGGATGAAGCGCAAGATGCGCGGGCTGCTTCATTTCGGTGAACGAAACAAGGCGAACCTCGCAGGGCTTGGTTCACTTCTTCGAGCGCCCAGCGAACGCGCATGTCACGCGCCAGCCCTCTGCCGCGATCTGGTGAACGTTCAAAAGCAGAAATGGTCGGGATCATCGGAATGCTCCGGTTGACTGCATGACGCGATCGCGCCTCACATCAGTGACTGTGGAGACCATTTCCGGCTCGACTTCGTGTCCTGGTTCGGCCTCGCGCTTTGGCTCGTTGCTCGCGCCGCTCGCTGGTTTTTCTTTGCCTCGTCGAGTTCGCTGGCACCGGCATTTCCGCGTACAAAGGCCATCTCGACGCCCACCGGCGCGAGCGTGGCGTCTGTCTGAGAAAACGCCGCGCTGGTGATCGCCGCTGCGACGGCCAGCACCGCAACAAGGGCAACGTTGCGCACGGCGGTGATCATGGCCTACCTCCCTTCGTACGCCGAGCGCAGCGCGGCGATGTCGATCTTCTGCATCTGCATCATGGCGCCCATGACGCGCTGGCTCTTCGCCGCATCGGGGTCGTTCAGCATCTGCACGAGCACCGTCGGGACGATCTGCCACGACAAGCCGAACTTGTCCTTGAGCCAACTGCACTGGCCTGGCGAACCGCCACCGGCAATCAATTCCGCCCACAACCTATCGACCTCGGCCTGGTCGGCGCAGTCCACCGAGATCGAAATCGCTTCCGTGAACGGAAACTGCGGACCGCCGTTGAGCGCGAGGAACTCTTGACCCTCGAGCTCAAAGCGCATGGTCAGCACCTTGCCCTTCAGCCTGGGCACCGTGTCGTCATAGCGCAGGACATCCAGGACCTTGCCGTTCCTGAACACGCTGATGTAGTGGTTGACCGCTTCTTCGGCGTTGAAATTGAACCAGAGGCAGGGGGTCAGCTTTTGCACGATGTAGCTCCTTTGAATGCGGGGAAGTCAGCGCCGCCGCTTTGCTGCGGCAGTGGATCGAGTTGCTCGCTCGGCACTGGGAAGGAGCGAAGCAACGTAGTTGCGCAGGTGCGCGATGACTTCGATGGCCGCGGCGGGGTTTTGCTGGGCTTTGGCCAGGATGAATGCACCCTGGATCGCTGCCTGCGTGAACAGCGCGACGCCGCGGGGCTCCCAGGATGCTTTCGGAACGTAGAGGCGCTTGGCCTCCGCGAGGTCTTGTTCGACCGTGTTGGCGTGCTCCAGAAGGCTCCGGTTGCAGGCCTCCCGGATGGTCGGATGGGTCTCAAAGGCCTCCTGCACCATCGTCCCGAGCAGGCACGTGAACTCGGGCAATTCGCGATTGGCCTTGATCAACGCAGCGCGGAAGTCGATGTACGCCAGCACGCGCTCGCGCGGGTCGGCAATCGACTGGAACGGCGCACCTGCGAAGAGGTTGCCGGTGACACCCGACCAGTGCTCGGTGGCCGCGACGGCCAGCTCATCCTTGCTCTTGAAATGGTGGAAGAAGCTGCCCTTGGTGACGCCCGCCTCGCGGCAGATGTCATCGACCGAGGTGCCGGCGTACCCCTGTGCACGAATGACGTGCAGAGCGGCGTCCAGCAGTTTTCGTCTTGGGCCGGTGGCGAGTTCGAACATCATCATGCTCCATACCGTTTAGTCGGTATGCCAACCGTACCAACCAACCGGTATGGCGTCAAGTGCCGATTTGTAATGGGAGGCGCCGACGCGGTGACGCCATGCGTTCGGTCATCGCATCGCGGCGGCCCGCGGTGAAAGCTTCTCGAAGTACTGCGCCCGTTCGAATCTTGGAGACCGGCCGGGCCGATCGGCGTTCTGGCGGCGAGCGCCGCCGAACGGATGCCTGGCCCATCGCCTGGCGGCACGCGTCACTTGGCGTCGATGCGGGCAAGCGGGTTCGGCGCATCGCGCAGCGCGGCGCACGCGGCCGTCCACGCCGGGTCTGACGGATTGAGCGCAGTGCGCATGTAGGCCCATGTCAGCTGCGCCACCGCCTCGACACGCGCCGGGCTTTCGTCGGTCGTCTCCGCCGCGTCGTAGCCGGAGATCCCGCCGAGGATGTGCTCGCCCCCGATGACGGTGAGCAGGGCCTTGGGGCCAGGGCTCAGGGTGTACGCGCCGGCCCGATACTCCGCCTGGTCAGAGAACATGGGGTTGACGTCCCGATCGCCCACGACGACCAGCGCGGGCGCTGTCATCGCGGAAAAGTCGAGCGTGCGGAGGATCGGATAGCGGTCCCGCGCGGCCCCTGTCAGATAGGTCGGGTTGCCCGGCCCGGCGATGATGACGCCGGCGGCGATCCGCGGGTCGCGCAGATCGACCACGGTGCCGTCGGCGTCGCTGACGCGCTCGCCGAGCAGCATCCCCGCTGTCATGCCGCCGAGCGAGTGCCCTGCCACGGCCACCCGACGCCGGTCCACCCGACCGCGCAGTCCCGGCACGGCTTCCTCGAGGGCGTCCAGCGCGTCGAGGATGCGCGACATGTCTTCGGCGCGAGAGCGCCAGAACAGCGCCCCCTCCGGTCCGTTCGAATCGACGACGCCGCGCAGAGTGGCCGACGACAGGTGCGTCGGCTGGATGACGACAAAGCCGCGCGCGGCCCAGTAGCTCGCGAGCGGCCCGTACCCGTTCAGCGACGACAGGTTGTTGGACGCGCCGTGCCCGTGGGAGAGAAGGACGATCGGGAGATCACGGCCGGTCATCGGCGCGGACACCCGCACCTGCAGCGCGACGGCGCGCCCCGGCGCGGGCAGCACGATCGGGCTGACGGACACGACGCTCACCGGCGCGATGGACGAGATGGTGGCGAAGGACGAGAGGGACGGGGACATGGGACGGCTCCTTCAGAGGTTGGGATCGCTGGGCTAACACCGCCAAGCGACGGTGCACTTGACCGGCGAACCATAGCGTTCGCACGCAGGACTTACTACAATGCAAAGTCCATATCTCATGCTTAAAAGTCCAGAATTGGTCGATCCACTCGCTGAAGCTGTCACGTTGCTGCGCCCGAGTGCTCCGTTTGCCAAGGTGGCCACGGCTGCCGGACAGTGGGTGGCGCGTCGCGCGGAGGCCGGGCGCCCGTTCTTCTGCGCGATCGTCGCCGGCGCGGCCCGGCTGACGGTCAACGGGAACGAGCCGCTGGTGCTCGAGCAGGGTGACTTCGTCCTCGTTCCGTCCGCATTCGACTTCACCGTGTCGAGCCTCGAGCCGCCGGCGGACGGGAAGGAGACGGCGTACGTCTTCCTCCCCGACGGCGAGATCCGGCACGGCGACCCGGACGCGTCACCCGATGTGCGGATGCTCGTCGGCTACTGCGCGTTCGCGTCGCCGGATGCGTGGCTGCTGGTGTCGCTGCTGCCGCAACTCGTGCACGTCCGCGGCGAGCCCACGCTCACCACGCTGGTGTCGCTCGTCCACGCGGAGTTCCGCGCCCGACGCCCCGGGCGCGACGTCGTGCTCGCCCGCCTGCTGGACGTGCTCTTGATCGAGGCGCTACGCTCGGCGCCGGGCCACGCGGCCTCGCCCGGCCTCGTCCGCGGCCTCGCCGACGAGCGGCTGGCCGTGGCGATCCGGCGCATGCACGAGCAGCCGAGCGCGTCGTGGACCGTCGCCGAGCTGGCGCGGGAGGCCGCGATGTCCCGGTCTGCGTTCTTCGCCCGCTTCAGCCGACTCCTCGGCGTGACGCCGATGGACTACCTGCTCGGGTGGCGCATCGCGCTCGCGAAGCGCCTGCTCCGCCGTGACGGAGCGACGGTCGCCGACGTCGCAGCGCGCGTCGGGTACGCCTCGGCCAGCGCGTTCAGCGTCGCATTCACCCGCCATGTCGGCCGCGCCCCCGCGCACTTCGCGCGCCGCGATCGAGCAGACGCGCATGATGGTGCCGTGACCGGTGTCGTGGACTCCAAACGGGCGGGATAGGACGCCGCTCAGCCATACGGCCAGTTCCGGCTCATCGAATCGCATACCCACACCTCGCCCTCAGGGAAGGCGAGGCCCAAGCGCAAGCGCTTGGCCCGGCCTGCCGGTGAGCCATATCATCCTTCTGGCGGCGCCACGCGTCTCGCCGTCGATCGTGCCTCGCCTCGCACATTGGTCGACACAAGGCACCGGCCTCGACGCTCCACCTCAGATGGGATGCTCCATGAACCAAGCTGTCGTCCCCGTTCGACCCGATCGCGAGGTCATCACCCTACAGAGACTGCCGTACTTCATAGGTATCAGTGGCAGCACAGTCGGTTCAATCGGTCTATCCATGCACCTTGTGGTCATTCCACCCGGCGCAAGTGCCGAGCCACACATTCATCTAGGTTACGAAACCGGCATCTACGTACTCGAAGGCGAGGTCAAGACCCGCTGGGGCAACCAGCTCGAAAACGAAGTCGTAAGCACCGCAGGTGAATTCTTGTTCATCCCGGCAGGTGTACCGCATGAAGCCATAAACGTCAGCCAAAGCAACGCCGCGCGCGCCGTTGTTGCACGAAACGATTGCGCCGAGCAGGACAAGGTGGTTCCCTACAAACCCGGGCCTACTGCTGCGAGTGCCGCCTAACCCTCTCGCCGTCAATCGCGGCCTGATCTGGAACGTTGGACAGCATTCAACCGACGCGCGGCCGCACATGCATCTCGAAGTCCCAGGCGCCCAAGGCTACGCGGAGCGCGCGCAGGAACTCATCGCTCGCTACGGGTCGCAGACCTTCGAGCACAAGCACAGGGCAGAGCTGAAAGTTCTTCCAACCCAATCGGGCTGGGCACTTGATATCGGCGCAGGCGCCGGCGCAGACGCGGCCTGGCTCGCGGAGAGGGGACACAAGGTCGTCGCGGTTGAGCCCACCTCAGCCTTCCGTCAGGCGGCCCAGACCCTGCATCCCCACGCTGGCATCGACTGGGTGGATGACAGCCTTCCAAGCCTTTACGTCATTCGCGCCCGCAAGCAGCGGTTTGACTTGGTCATGCTCACTGCGGTCTGGATGCATCTTGAACACGGGGAACGGGAAGTCGGCATGCATACGCTGGCGTCGCTTTTGGCACCACGCGGTGTCATCGTCATGTCGCTGAGGCACGGGCCGGTACCAGAAGGAAGACGCATGTTCGAGGTCACAGACGCGGAAACCATCCAACTGGCGTCGGGTGTCGGCTTCAAATGCGTATTGAACGTGATGACCGAGTCGAGTGGAACCGTCAATCGTGCTGCTGGCGTCACCTGGAATCGCCTGACCTTCAAATGGAGGCGTGAGCCTTGTCGCGCTGAGAGGGTGTGCCTAAGCCCTCACTCAACGCGTTAGGCCGCGGACAACAGGCATGGCAGCGTTCAGCGGACGGCGCGTCGCGCGGAGCGGGCGCTCCGCGCCTTGGATCAGGCGCACGGCCTCCTGCGGCGCCGTGACCCGCTCCTTCAGGAGAAGCCGTCGCGGCCTTGTGCCCGCGTGCCTGGGCTGCCACTGCGCTCAGGTCGGGATCCAGGGTCCAGGGTCAGGCCACCCAGCAGATGGTCGGTGGTACGGCCATTGCCGAGACTTTGACGGTGATGCCGTGCGTGCGGCCATCCTGGGTGCGCAGAGCGGCCGTGTGATGTACCCCGAGTTCAAGCAACTCTCGCAGCGAGCAGGCTGCGTGAGTACACCGTCTGATCCCCGGGCTTCATGTCACCTATGTCGGCCGCCGAGGCGAGTCCCATGTTGAGCGCTTTCCGAACTGACGTTCGAGCGCCTCGGCGTCGGCATCAGGGCAGCGGCAGTCTCAGAAACCTTGGCCGATAGATCTGCGAGCCACCGGCCTCGAAGTTCTCGTTGAAGTCAAACGTATTGACGTGGTAGCTGATCAACAACTCGCCGGGGTCCGACAAGTGCGGGTGTGCCTTGGCGCCGTACACGAACACATTCGGCGTCAGCGCGATCTCCGGGCAGTCCCAGACGATGATGTCCGGCCCCCACGGGCCCACCGGCGAGGCACCGTAGCGCACCGCGACGCTGTGGCCCAGCGTGTCGGTCATGTGGACCAGCATGAAGCGCCCATCGGCCAGCGGGTGCACGCTGAACTCGGCCGAGACGGCCTGTGTCACGACGGCGGCCTGTTCGATCTGCGGCACCCAACGCCTGCCGTTCCAGAAGGTGTAGGCCTCGAAGCTCGCGAACTTCGCCGGCGGCACACGCGCTACGACGAGGTTCTTGGTGTACTGCGTGCTGCGTGTGCCGTACACGTACACATAACCCACCGGTTTCGGCGCGCCGGCCTGCTGGGTCAGCGCCATCACGGACAGCCCGAAGTAGGTTTCACCAACGCCGCCGGGCTCGGCGAAGACCATCAGCGGAGATTCCTTCTGCGCATAGGGGCCGGCAAACGGAACCGGGTCGGCCGCATTCGCCGCCAGCAGCGATGCTCCGGCCGTGGCGAAGGCGAAGGGTGGCGTATCGGCATCCTTGATGCGCATGGCAAACACGTACAGCTTGCCGCCGATGACCACGCCATCGCTGGGCCAGAAGCGCTCGCTCGGATCGTCCGGGTTCTTCGGAACGACCATCGACACCGGGGCCCCGTTGGCGGCCCGGGTGCGCACGTTGAACTGCAGCGCCGCCCCATCGGGCTGCCTGCCGGTGAGCGACGCCGTGGTGTTGTTGACCATCTTCGTGTTGCTGCGGCTGCCATCGGCATTGACGGTGCCGACGAAGGTGTCGCTGAACAGGATCAGCGTGCGTGCGTCAGGCCCGGTGCTGGCGGCGCGCTCGTCGCCGGAAAGCGGGATGCTGTAGACCCCGTCGGCGCCTGTCCACCCGCTGGTGCGATCGAACAGCGCCGTCCAATCGGGGGCGGCAACGGCGCTGTAGGGCACGACATCGGCGGCCGCCGCGGGGCGTACCCAGGCCAGGCCGGCGGCTGCGCAAAAGCCGCTCAACAGCGCGCTGCGTCGAGTGGTTGATGTCTTGTTCGTCGGCATGCTGCATCCGCTCCGAAGGTCTGTTTCAGATTCACGCATTGTCACCTGCATCACTGCGCTGCCGCCGTTTTCGTCGTCCAAAAGCCGATGGTCGGCATCGAAACCCGAAGGGCGAGAAGTGAAGATGCCGAAGCACAGTTCCTTATTCCGGCCGCGGGGCCGGCCTGCCGAAGCGCGCCGCCGAACGGGCGCGCGCCTTTTGCGCCTCGGCCTCGCGCGTGCGCGGCCCGCTGTGCGTGACGAGGCCGCCGATCAGTTCACGCGCTGCCAAGGCCACGGCCTCGACCGCGCGCTCGAACGCGGCTTCATTGGTTTTTGAAGGCACATTGAAGCCGCTGAGCTTGCGCACGAACTGCAGCGACGCATCTCGTATCTCCAGCTCGGTTGCGGGCGGCTCGAAGTTGAACAGGGTGCGGATGTTGCGGCACATGGTCGATTGGCAGGTTGCACGTCAGGGCGGGTTTGCGAAAACGAAGCGGAAAACCGTGCTTTCGCGGGCGCCATCATCGGTCCTTGTCGGGTGACGATCCGGGCCCGCGAGGCAGGTGGTCCGCCCAAGCGCCTGCGATCACACGCTCACAGATAGTTGTCCGCGACTTCCGCTTCGAAGCGCTCGGGCAGCCCTTCCCAGACGATCTTGCCGTGGTCCATCACGTACAGGCGGTCGGCGTGCGGCAGCGCGAAGGTCACGTTCTGCTCGCCCAGCAGCACCGTCAGCCGCGTTGTGCTGCGCAGCCGGTCGAGCGCCTTCGACAGCGTTTCCAGGATCACCGGCGCCAGGCCGAGCGTGGGTTCGTCCAGGATCAGCAGCTTGGGCTTCATCATCAGCGCGCGCGCAATCGCCAACATCTGCTGCTCGCCGCCGCTGAGGGTGCGTGCGATCTGGCGTTCGCGGTCGCGCAGGATCGCGAACAGGTCGTACAGCCACTCCAGGCGCTGTGCGCGTTCGGCATCATCCAGGCCATGGCCGCCGAGTTCGAGGTTTTCACGCACCGTCATGTCGCCGAACAGTTCGCGCGTTTCCGGACACTGCACGATGCCGCCGCGCGCAATCGCCGCCGGCGTGGCGCCGGCCAAGTCGGCGCCGGCCCAACGTACGCTGCCGTTGTGCGGCACGAGGCCCGAGATGGCATTGAACAGCGTCGTCTTGCCGGCGCCGTTGAGGCCCACCAGCGAGACGAATTCGCCTTCGTGCACGTGCAGTGAAACGCCCTGCACCGCCAGCGCCTTGCCGTAGCGAACCTCCACGTCGTCCACCTGCAGCGCCGGCGTGCGCCCGCTGGTGTCGAGCGATCCGCGCGCCACGCGGGTGAGCGCGCCGCCGAGGTAGACGCGGCGCACCGTCTCGTCGCGCATGACGTCGGCCGCCGAGCCTTCGGCGATCCATTCACCCAGATACATGGCCACCACGCGGTCGACCAGTGCCGACACACCCTTGACGTTATGGTCGACCAGCAGCACCGCCCGCCCTTCGGCGCGGAAGCCGGCGATCAGCTCGGAAAACGCCGCCACCTCGGACGCGGTGAGGCCGGCAAAAGGCTCGTCCACCAGCACCAGCTTGGGGTGGCGCGCAATCGCTTTGGCCAGCTCGAGGCGGCGCAAATCGGCGAAGGGCAGCGTCGGGGGCTTGCGTTGAAGCACCGCGCCCAGCCCCACACGTTCGGCGATGGCACGCGCCTGGGCGTCGACCTCGGCGCTGGCGAAGATCATCGTCAGGCGGTCGGGCAGCAAGGCGACCTTGATGTTCTCCAGCACCGTCTGGCGGTTCAAAGGCCGCGAATGCTGGAACACGAGGCCGACACCGCGCCGCGCCACCTGGTGCGATGGCAGGCCGCCGATTTCGTGGCCTTCGAGCAGGATCGAGCCCGCCGTGGGGCGCTCAACGCCCATCACGGTGCGCATCGCGGTCGACTTGCCCGAACCGTTGGGCCCGATCAGCCCCAGGATCTCGCCGCCGCGGATGGAAAAGCTCAGGTCCTTGACGGCGACCAGGCCGCCGAAGCGTTTGGTGAGGCCGCGCACTTCGAGCATCGCTGTCTCAGCCGCCACGCGAGCGTCCCTGCAGCATGCCCAGAAAGCCGTCGGGGAAAAACAGCACCACGAACAACGCCATCACCGAAACGAGCAGCGTCGCCAGTTCACCCAGCGGGCGCAGCAATTCGCCCATGCCGATCAGGAACACCGCGCCGATGGCCGCACCGATGACCGTGCGGCGCCCGCCCAGCACCGCCGCGATGATGATCTGCACGCCCACCGAGATGTCGATGAAGGTGCTGACTGACGCGGTGCCCATGTAGAACACCATCAGCGCGCCCGCCAGACCCGAGAAGAATGCGCTCACGATGAAGGCGAAGAGCTTGTGCTTGGCGACGTTGAAGCCCAGCGCGCCGGCCTGCACCGCGTCCTGCCCGCTGGCTTCCAGCACCAGGCCGATGGGCGAGCGCGACAGGCCGAAGAGCACCGCGCCGCTGACCACCATGAAGCCGAACGCGATCCAGTAGTTGGTGCTGGCGCTGATGGACATCACGTCGGGCACCGAAAGGCCGATCTCGCCACCCGTCAAGCTGGCGAACACGACCACGACGTTCTGCAGGATCAACACCGCCACCAGCGTGACAAGGCCGAAATACGGCCCGCGCACGCGCAATGCCGGCAGCGCCAGCAGGACGCCGCCGACGACCGCCATCACGGCGCCGGCGAGCACGCAGACCCAGATCGCAACGTGCGGCGCCAGGCGCGCATCGAGGATGCCGGCGGTGTAGGCGCCCAGGCCGATGAGGAAGGTGGGGCCGAAATTGACCTCGCCGGCGAAGCCGAACAGCAAGTCCCACGACATCGCGAAGACCGCGGTGTAGAACGCCACCGTCAGCAGCCCGAGCACATAACCCGAGGAAACGAAAGGCAGGCTGACGCCGAGCAGCAGGACCACCAGCGTGGCCAGTGGCAACGGTGAAACCCGAAGCACCGACCGCATCGTCAGCGCCGCCCGAACAGGCCCTGCGGGCGCAGGTACATCACCACCACCAGCAACAGCAGCGCGGGAATCGTGCGGTAGGCGGGCGAGATCAGATAGGCGGTCAGCGTTTCGAGGTAGCCCACCACGTACGCCGCGACCAGCGAGCCCGATACGCTGCCCAGCCCACCGAGCACGACGATGGAAAACGCGCTCGCCGTCAGCGGGCCCACGCTGTAGGAGCTGACGCCGAGGAACATGCCCAGCAGCACCCCGGCCAGGCTGGCCAGCACGCCGTAGACCAGCCAGACGGCGATGTGGATGCGCGACAGTTCAATGCCCAGCAGCGTGACGCCGCGCGGGTTCATCGAGGCGGCCAGCACCTCCTTGCCGTGGCGCGTCTTGTTGACCAGCAACCAGAGCAGCCCGATGGCGACCCAGCAGATCAGCGCGGTGAAAAATTCGTTGCTCGGCGTGCGCACGCCCAGCACCCTCACCACGCCCTCGACGATGGGCAGCACGGTCTTCGCATTGCTGGTGAAGAAGTAGGCCACCGCCTCCTGCAGGATGATGCCCCACAGCAAGGTGGTGGTGAGAATGAAGATTTCCTTCTCGGCCTCGGCGATGCGGCGCGAACGCTGGATCGGCCGCACGGCAATGAAGTAGGTGGCGAAGGCGAGCACCACGCCCACCGCCATGCCGCCCAGCGCCGACGCATAAGCGCCGGCGTGCAGGCTGCCGGCGATGGCCCAGGCCGCCACCGCCGATGCCACCATGATGGCGCCATGCGACAGGTTGAGCACGCCCGAAACGCCGAAGATCAGCGTGAAGCCCGTCGCACCCAACGCATAGAGCGCGCTGATGGCAAAGCCGTCGATCAGGATCTGCCAGACCAGCATGCTCGGCGCTGCCGCCCGCGTCAGCGTGCCGACAGCTTGATGAACGCCGGGAACTTCATGGTCCCGTTGGCCAGCGGCTTGGGCCACATGTTGAGTTGTTTGCCGTCCTGCCACTGCAGCATCAGCCCGGTGATGAAGCCGGCGCCGGTCTTCAGCCCGTGCACGTGCGGGTCGCCCTTGGGCAAAAACGCGATGTGCCCGATGGTGCCGATGTGATCGGTCTTCTCCATCGCCGAGACGAGCTTGTCGCTGTCGGTCGAGCCGGCGCGCTGTACGGCTTCGGCAATCATGTAGACCTCGTCGTAGGCGGTATAGCCGGAATAGGCCGGCTGGTTGCCGTAGCGCTTCTGGTACGCCTCGACGAAGGGCAGCGTGCGCGGCGTGACCGCCACGCCGGGGCCCGAGACCGCGTTGAACAACACGCCGTCGGTCGCGCCGTTGGTGTCCTTCCAGAAATTCGAATTCGTCGCCTGCGATGAGATGCCGAACATCGGGATCGGCACCTGCTGGCTCTTCCACTGCACCGTGGGCTGGGTGCCGACGTGCGAGATGCCGGTGATCATGACGTCGGGCTTCAGGCCCTCGACCTTGCTGAAGATGGGCGTGAAGTCGGTGGTGTCGGGCGAGAAGCGGATGTGGTCCAGCACCTTCAGGCCGACCGCGGGCAGGCATTTTTCGTAGGCGGCGTCCAGCGGTGTCGTCCAGGCGGCGTCTTCGCTGACGATGACGGCCGACTTCATCTTGTACGGGCCCACCAGCAGATCCTTCGCGGCGTCGCAGACCAGCCCGGCCAGCGCGCTGGACGTGAGGTAGCCGTGGAAGGTGTACTTGTTGCGCTCGTAGTCCTTGGCGATGTTCTGCGTGATGACGTCGGACGCCGCACCCGGCGTGATCATCACCGTCTTCAGGCGCGCCGCCCACGGCTCCAGCGCCAGCACCACTTCGGAGACGTAGCTCGCGATCACGGCATTGACCTTGTCTTCGGTCACCGCACGCTGGAAGGCGCGCACCGCCTCGGCGGCCGAGGAATGGTCGTCGTAAACCACGATCTCGACCTTGCGCCCGTCGATGCCTCCCTTGGCGTTGATCTCGTCAGCCGCCAGTTGCGCCGCCGGCCCGATGGACGAGCCGGCAACGGCCTGCGCCTCGGCGATGACGCCGATCTTGATCGGCGCGCCAGCGGCCGATGCCTGCGGCGCCGCGAACAGCGCGGCGCAGGCGAGTGCGGAGACGGTGAAAAGTCCAGGAAGCTCTTTGCTCATGATTCATCCTTGGAATGGATCACCGAGCGACGGATGCCGCAGCGTGATCGAGAAACTTTGTTGTAGTCGATCATGCCCCTTCGCGCCCTGGGGCAATACCCGATGCCGCCCACACCGCGAAAGGCAGGGGCATGGCGGGCACGCTTGCGCTGCCGGCCAGGCAGCAAGCCCGGGCAGACCCCGGACTCATCGGGCGTGGCGGGCGCCTGGACACCGCCCGCTGGACGCATCAGTCGTTGAGCAGCATCTGCAGAATCACGCCGGTGGCGATGGCTGCAAGCACATAGCCGCCGCCGGCCTCCACCCACTGGTAGCCGCGCGGCGGCTCGCTCAGGTGGCGGCCGCGCCAGTCGTTCACCACGTACTGGGGCCCACGGTATGGTCTGGACAGAGGGCTACCCGAACGCAGGTGATACCGCAGGCCAGCGCCGTGCCAGTCGCCTTGCTGATCGCCTCGTTGGTCGTGCGCTTCGCCACGCACGCCGTAGTACGGGTTGGCGTAGGCATTGCCGTGGACGTCGCGGTTATCGCGTTGATGTCGAACATCGCGAGCCGCCAGCGTGTGGTCGCTCACGGCGCCTGGGCCACGCCAGTCGGAACGATGATCATTGTTGTCGTGCGAGCCACGGACTTGTGCCGAGGCCAGACCGCCCATGCCCATCGACAGAGCGAGCAACGTGATTCCGACACCGCGGAAGTTCTTCATGATGATCTCCGTTGTTGAACACGTTTCATGTGCTCAGTACAACGCGCTAACCACGTTGGCAGGCGACCGCTTTACGGCAGGTTTACAGGCTGTCTCTCAGCTTCACGACGCCCGCTGATGCACAGGATCACCGCGTGAACGCTCCACAAAGGCACCTGAGGTGGCGGATCGCGGTGCGGGGCTCCAGACGCGGCACCACGGTTCAGGCGTTGCGACGCCGGCGCGCCTTCCTCAGGCGGCTCCCCCAAAGAGGAACGGCCTCATCTTGCGATGAGGCCGCCAATGCAGACGTTGATCAGATTCGCGACTCAGGCTTGTGGTTGCCTAGCCGCCAAGCTGGTCGTCATCAGAACTCAGCTCTCAACCGACCTCCGGCTGCGGCGCGCGACGCCGGCACCCAGCAGGGCCAGGCCGACGAGCGCGAGGGCGCTGGGTTCCGGAATTGAGCGAATGCTGCCGAGCGCCAAGTCGACGCTATAGGTGGACGCGTTTTCCAGCGTCAGTTGCAGTGCGCCGATGCTGGAGAAGTCAATGTCGCCGCCCAAACCACTGCGATCGATTCTGAAACCGAGCTGAGTGCTGGGATCGGCGCATTGGAACGCCAGCGGATCCACCGGCGCCGTTGCGACACCATCACAATAGTTCCCGTTACCGAGATTGAACCAGTCAAACAGGTAATGGGCTGTCGACGGCGAGGTTACGGGAAACTGAACCCCCGCAGACAGCGTGGACGAGTGCCCATCCATATCCCACACCTGGATCTTGTAGTCGAAGCCAAGGTCGGCTTGGAGCACCTGGGCCAAGAACTCCGTGGCCCCTCCACCCGCGGTGAAGTCCACGCCGCCGAGGCCGACGGTATTGGGAGTGAGACCACCGGCACCGGCGTTGTTGCTGCCGTCCCAAGTGATCACGCCCTTGCTCTTGACGCCGAGGTCGTTCGACTGCACGAGGGTGCCCGTGTCAACGACCAACGAAGCGTTGCCGACGTCAACACTGCCGTTGTTGTCGGCAGTCTTCGTAATTGAAATATCACGATACCCACCGACGATGCTGGTCGTAGGGAAAGGGCCCACCTGATTGTTGTCGGTAGCGCCGAGCGTGCTCGTACTCACCGATTGGCCGCCCGTGGGATCGGCGAACAGGTCAACCACCACATCGGCGCTCGCCGACGCTGCGAAGCCCAGCATTGCAGCCGCAGCCGCAGCGAGAGCGCTCTTCTTCATTGCATTCATCAAGTTCTCCTGAGACTGACAGCCCGCCAGGACGGCGATTGCGGACAACATAAGCAACCGGTGTGCCAGGAAGCCTGGCTTCAATCAAATCAACAACTTAGAAGGTTCCTTGACGCCCGGCCCGATGGGCCAGAAATGGAGCGTAAAAAAAGCCGACATTGCCTGGGCACCGGGAGGAAGGTGCACCCTATCCGGCGTCGAACAGACCATGCCAAGAGCCCGCGTCACGCATCACGGGTCCCGCCGGCCCATCACGCGATGGGGCTGACGATGTCCAGCCTGTACCCGCGGAAACTCACGAGCACGAGATTCGGCGCCTGCGGCAGGTCGCGCTCGGCGAGCAGATCGCAGATCATCGACAGCGCCAAGGCCGCCACGCTGAAGCTGCCGACCGCAACCTGCGATGCCGGGCAGGGTTTGCCGTCCTTCATCAGCGTCAGCACCTTGGCCACCTGCTCAACCACCTCGGCATCCAGGTGCGGCGCCAGGCGGCGGATGAAACTGGCGAAGACATCGGCGTATCCGCTGGCCGACCCGCCCTGTTCGGTAACCGCCGCCACGTCGGCCGCGAGCATGTCTTGCAGCGTGGTGCCAGAGCCGGCCGGAAAATACCAGACCAGGGCACCAAAGCCGACGCTCAGCGCGGTGAAGATGGGCTTGCCCAAGTCGTGTGCGGCGCGGTGCAGCGCCAGAATCGCCGGCAGATCGAGGAAGTCAACGGTGTCGAAAACCAGATCGCACCTGGCGACGATTTCTGAAGTGTTTGCCGGCGTCAGATTGGCGTTGATGGCCTCGACGTTCGCCTCGGGGTTGATGCGCTGAATCTGCTTCTTCAGCGCCTGGACCTTCGCTGTTCCGATGTCGGCATGGTCGTAGAACTGGCGATTCAGGTTGTGCTCGTCCACCACGTCGCCGTCGGCGAGCACGAAGTTCTCGAATCCCATGCGTGCAGCACACACCGCGGGGCTGCTGCCGATGCCGCATCCGGCGATCAGCAGTTTCGTCTGCCTTATCTTTTTCTGCGTCGACTCGGAAACATATCCGGTATTGCGCGCTACCAGGGTTTCGTAGGAAATCGGCGGCATTGTTTTCCCCTCTTTAGAAGTGATTCGGTCGCATCCGGAACTGGCTCAGACTTCCAACGGGCGCAGCCACTCCAGCAATGCCGGCCTGGCCCTGCCGACTTCGACCTCCAATTCCCGAAGGTCCGCCAGGTAAGGCGCAACGGGACCGTAGTAGTCGGTCTCTTCGCCGATGCAGCGGAACGCAAAACCCAGCCTGTGCATCGCACGCGCGAGAGGGCGTTCCATTGCTGCGTACCAGTAGCGAATTTCGTTGTCGAGGCAGAAGCGGTACATCTGCCGAAACAGGCTCAGCATGATTTGCGGAGAATCGTCTCGGCGCTCGGCGACGGGCCTGGCCTCATCGGACAAGTTCACGCCAGCCAGCGTGTCGCCGCGCCGCCGGCGATAACGATGGTGCACCATCAAGCGACTGATCTCCGCACAAACCCTCGGATCCGGAAGCGCCTGCGGATTGAACAGCCCGCTGCAGTGCGTCTGAAACGGAAATATCCCTTCGCTGTCGGCGCGGACCAAGCGCACATAGCCGGCAATGCGCGTTTCCCGGTCGTAGGCGCAAAAGTGGGCCGAGATCGAATCGCGTTCGTCGGACTCCAGGCCATCGGGATAGTCGTCGCCCGGGAGAAACCCGCACTCACCGCAGTAGACCTCGAAGCGCAGCGCCCAGGCAGCGAGCATCAAGCTCGTGTCCACCGCGGGATCGACCTGTTGGCTGTGAAAATAGGGCGCGAAATCGCCGGACGCGTCTGACATCGAACCTTGGGGGCTAGCGGACCGCAAGGGTGCATGGTAGTCCACCAACGCCTGCGAGCGCACCGAGGAAGAGCCTCCTTCAGATCAGTGATTGCGTCGATCGATTGGTGCGCGCACAGTCGCGAGCCGGCGATTGGATGAAATTTTCTGCAACCGCCGCTCGATTAGCGCTGGTCACAAGTACGATTGCGCCGCCTCGGTGCCAATGGTTGCTTGACGATTGCTGAGGAGGGTGGGCCCGCAGGTGGCCATGCCCGGTGAGGAGTTCGTACACAAGTCGCAATGTTCATCCCTGCATCAGCAACCACCATCGCAGATCGGCGTCAGAATGATGTTCGAGTTCAGGGCTCCGCACTGAGGAGTGCCCTTGAGCTGCGCTACCAGGTTTACTGTGTGGAGTGCAATTTCCTCTCTGCCGGCGATTACCCTGACGGGTTCGAAACCGACGAGCACGACGAGCGAGCCGCTCACTTCTACGCCTTCGATGCGCGCGAGGAATTGGTCGGGTACGTCCGCCTCGTTCGACCCGACCCCGAGCAGCTTTTTCCCATCCAGCGGCACTGCGAACTGGCGCCTGATGGGATTGCGCTGCCCGCTCCTCACCGGGCCGCGGAAATCAGCCGCTTGATGGTTCGCAGCGATTATCGGCGGCGACGCGGTGACCGCTTGTCTGGCGTGACCGCCGAGCAGAACCGCGCCGCCTTCGCCGGTGAACGACGACATGAAGCGCCCCAGATACTGCTGAGCTTGTATCGCCAGATGTACGCGTACAGCCTCGAGAACGATATCCGCTATTGGTATGCGGCGATGGAGCGGCCGCTCGCGCGTTCGTTGATGCGGCTGGACTTTGCGTTTCAGGTCATTGGTCCGCAGGCCAACTACTATGGGCCCGTGGCACCGTACCTGGCCGACTTGCGCGAGCTTGAAGCGCAGGTTGGCTCTCACCATCCCGAACTGCTTGCGTGGCTGCAGCATCCCCAGAGGTGGTTCGGCAAGAAGACCCACGGCGAAGAATGGGGCTTGTGCCACGTGAGCCAGCCGGTGGTGCGAACAGCCCCGTCCAACGCGTGATCTGAGTCAAGTCCCGGCGGAGACCCGGAAAGAAGCTGGCTCCTGGCCTCGGCATGTCGTGCTCAACGCGCACAGGCCGCAACCCCGAAGCCGCGCCGCCGCTGCGCTGCCTCATGTCAGGAGCACAGGGGTGTAGCCCGCGTCCTTGATGGCATCGCAAAGCTCCTGGACATCGGCGTTCGCGGGCTCTACCTGAACACGGTGGGCCGCGAGGTCGATCTGCACCTTGGCGTCTTTGTCTGCGTCCTTGAGCGCCTTGGTGATGGTGCTTACGCAGTGGCCGCAGCTCATGTCGTTGACTTCGAAGGCAATCATCGTGTGGTCCGAAAAGCAAGAGTGACTGAAGGCCCTACTCTGAAGCCTTCCACAGTTGGAATGTCAAGGCGCTGCGCACCACGGGTCTGGGGCAGCGCTGCAGTCCTTTGCCGTGCCTTGACATTCCCATTGTTGTAACCTTGAAGATCGCTGCGAGCCGGCAAGGGCCGGCGCTTCGGAAAACAGCATGAACATCGCTACATCGTCGAACGCCGCCAGCATCAGGCTTCAGGTCACGGGCATGACCTGCGCCTCGTGCGGGACGCGCGTCGAGAAGGCGCTGGCGGCCGTGCCGGGGGTGGCGGCTGCCAGCGTCAACCTGGCCACCGATCAAGCCAGCGTGAGCGCCGACCCAAGCGTCAGCGCGGATGCGCTGGCGACGGCCGTGCGCAAGGCCGGATACGGCGTTACCACCACCGAAACCACGCTGGTCGTCGAAGGCATGACCTGCGCTTCGTGCGCCTCGCGCGTCGAGAAGGCGCTTCAGAAGGTCACCGGTGTTTCGAGCGCGGTCGTGAACCTGGCGACCGACAAGGCCAGCGTCGTCGCGCTGTCAACGGTGCCGGTCTCGGCGCTCAAGGCGGCCATCGAGAAGGTGGGCTATTCAGCGGCCGAAGTCGGCGCGGCGCAGCCCACGCCCGACCGGCGATTGCCCGGCTGGTGGCCAGTGGCAGTGGGCGGTGCACTGACGTTTCCCCTCGTGCTGCCGATGCTGCTGTCGGGGCTGGGCTTCGACTACATGCTCGACGGCTGGCTGCAGCTCGCGCTGGCCAGCCCGGTGCAGTTCTGGCTCGGGTGGCGCTTTTATCGCGCCGGCTGGAAGGCCTTGCGGGCCGGCGCCGGCAACATGGACCTGCTGGTCGCGCTGGGAACCTCCGCCGCCTACGGCTTGTCGGTCTACCTGCTGCTCAGACATGCTGGGCCCGGCACGCCACACCTGTACTTCGAGGCCTCGGCGGCCGTCATCACCCTGGTTCTGCTCGGCAAGTGGCTGGAGAGCCGCGCGAAGCGGCAAACCACCGCCGCCATTCGCGCGTTGAACGCGCTGCAACCCACGACGGCGCGCGTGCGACGCGACGGCGTGGACATCGAGGTCGCCGTCGAGCAGGTGCGACGGGGCGAGCTCGTGGTCGTGCGCCCCGGTGACCGCGTGGCGGTGGACGGCCAGGTGGTTGACGGCCGCAGCCACATCGACGAGTCGCTCATCACCGGCGAGAGCCTGCCGGTGGCCAAGGCCAGCGGCGACACGGTGACGGGCGGCTCCATCAACGCCGAAGGCCTGCTGATCGTGCGCACCACCGCGATAGGCGCCGAGACGACGCTGGCGCGCATCGTCCGCATGGTCGAGTCCGCCCAGGCCGCCAAGGCGCCCATCCAGCGCATCGTCGACCGTGTGAGCGCGGTGTTCGTGCCGGTCGTGCTGGGCCTGGCCGCGTTGACGTTCGTCGGCTGGCTCATGTACTCGGCAGGCGCGGAACACGCGCTCATCAACGCGGTGGCGGTGCTGGTCATCGCCTGCCCCTGTGCGCTGGGGCTGGCCACACCCACGGCCATCATGGCCGGCACCGGCGTCGCCGCGCGTCACGGCATCCTCATCAAGGACGCCGAAGCGCTCGAAGTCGCGCACTCGGTCACCGTGGCGGCTTTCGACAAGACGGGCACGCTGACCGAAGGCAAACCGACGCTGGCGCACATCGAAGGGGCAGCGGGCGTCGAAGCGTCGCAGGTTCTGCAGTTCGCGGCGGCGCTGCAGCAGACCAGCAGCCATCCTCTTGCCCTCGCCGTGCTCGACAAAGCGCGCGCGGCGAAGATCACCATCGCCGAGGCGCACGACGTGAAGGCGCTGCCGGGCCGTGGAGTTCAGGGCCGGGTGCAAGGCCGGGCGCTGGTGCTGGGCAGCACGCGGCTGCTCCAGGAACTGGCCGTCGACACCGGCGGCCTGGGCGCCGTCGCGCAGCGTCTGGCCTCCGAAGGCATGTCGATCTCGTGGCTGCTGCGCACTGACGACGGCCCCGGTCACCTTCCCGTGCTTCTGGGCCTGCTCGCTTTCGGCGACGCCGTCAAGACAAGCTCGGGCCAGGCGGTGCAACGGCTGCAGCGGCTTGGCATCAAGACGATCATGCTGACCGGCGACAACCGGGGCGCCGCCAATGCGGTGGGCATGGCGCTGGGCATCGACGACGTGCGTGCCGAACTGCTGCCCGGCGACAAAGCCGCCGCCGTGCGCGAGCTGCGGGACGCCGGCCACATCGTGGCCTTCGTGGGCGATGGCCTCAACGATGCCGTCGCCATCTCGAGCGCGCACCTGGGCATCTCGCTGGCCGGAGGTGCCGACGTCACCACCGAAGCGGCCGGGGTGACGCTGATGCGTGCGGACCTCCGGCTGGTGGCCGATGCGCTGGACATCTCGCGCCGCACCTACGCGAAGATCAAGCAGGGGCTGTTCTGGGCCTTCGCCTACAACGTCCTGGGCATTCCGTTGGCCGCCTTCGGCATGCTCAGCCCGGTCATCGCAGGTGCGGCGATGGCTTTCAGCAGCGTCAGCGTCGTGACCAACGCGCTGACGCTGCGGCGCTGGCGCGGCGCCGCTGAACGACCATGACGTCGATGAACATCGGTGATGCAGCGAAGGCCTCGGGCGTCTCCGCGAAGATGATCCGGCACTATGAAAGCGTGGGCCTGTTTCCGCAGGCCGTGCGCACCGACTCCGGCTACCGCCAGTACACCGACAAGGAAGTCGGCACACTGCGCTTCATCCGCCAGTCGCGCGATCTTGGATTCTCCATCGAGCAGATTCGTGAACTGCTCGGTCTGTGGCAGAACCGCAAGCGCCCGAGCCGGCGGGTCAAGGCGCTGGCGCAAGCCCACATCCAGGAACTGGACGAAAAGCTCAAGGAACTGCAGGCGATGAAGGCCGCGCTGGAGCATCTGGTGCATTGCTGCCGTGGCGACGACCGCCCCGACTGCCCCATCATCGAGACGCTGGCGTCACCCGGCGCCGTCACCGCGGCAGAGCACGGGCGCGCCAACGGCCAGCGCGGGTTGCAGCCCGGCAACCACCGCCGCCACGCCGGCTGATCGTGCCGGGCGCGCGGCTTCGGCGCCACCTCGCGCGGCGCCGGTCGCCGGCCTGCGCCGCACGCATGGCGCGCGCTCGATGCGCTCCCTGCGGCTTGACGGCCGGCGAACGCCCGGTGATAAGGTGACGACCCGGCTGTGTTTTGGCGGCCGTCGTTCATGCCTGCGCGCGCCTCCCCTTCCTTTGCTGAGCAAGACGATGTTCGTTCCCGTTTTGACGCAAAGCCTTCGCGCCCGGTTCGGCCATTCATCGTGCCGGTGATGCAGGCCGCGCTGCGCCTGAATGTCCGCCGGTGGGCGGCGGCGCACCGGCGGCTACGAGCATGACGCCGGAATTCCACGCGACGAGGGCGCGCCGGCGTTCGCTGCGACGCAACATCCTCTTCATCGTCATGACGGCGACCTCGGCCGCCCTGCTGCTCAGCGCGATCGGGCTGCTGACCTATGAGGTCTACAAGAGCCGCGAGACCTGGCTCAACGATCTGCAATCGCAGGCCGACCTGATGGCGCAATCGATCGAGGCCACGCTCGTGTTTTCAGACCCCGCGTCGGCCAGGAGCGCGCTCGGCGCCTTTCGGCTGCAACCGCAGATCAGGGCGGCGACCGTCTTCGACGCAGGTGGCAAGCTGTTCGCCGGCTATCGGAGCGCCGGCAGCAATGAGCGCCTGACCGCGCCGCACCCGCAACCCGACGGCGCAAGATTCGATGGCTCGTATGTCGAGGTCGACCGGCCGATCCTGCACAACATGGAGCGCGTCGGCACGCTCTATGTGCTGGCACGGCACGACGTGCTCAGCCGCGCGCTCGACTACGTCTGGATCCTCGGCCTGGCGAGCCTGGCCGGCCTGGGCCTGGCGGCGCTGATCTTCCGCCGCATGCACCCGGTGATCACGGCGCCGATCGTGTCGATGGCCGACATCTCGCGGCGCATCATCGAAGACCGCAACTACGACCTGCGCGTCAGCGCACGCGCGGCCGACGACGAGATCGGAACCCTGGTCGTCGCCTTCAACAGCATGCTCGACACGCTGCGCAGCGAGGTCGAAGAGCGCCGCGGCGCCGAGGCTGCGTTGCGCGCGGCCGACCAGCGCAAAGACATGTTCCTGGCCACGCTGGCCCACGAGCTGCGCAACCCGCTGGCGCCCATCAGCACCGGTCTGGCCTTGCTCAGGCGCGCCGACGCAGATGCGGTGCTGCGCGCGCGCATGCGCGACATGATGGAACGCCAGGTGCGCCAGCTCGTGCGCCTGATCGACGACCTGCTGGATGTCTCGCGCATCACGCGCGGCAAGCTCGACCTGCGGCGCGAGCCGGTGGCGGTGGCCGAACTGGTGCGGCAGGCGGCCGAGGCCGCGACGCCGGCGCTGCAGGCCAAGGACCAGTCGCTCGCCATCGAACTGCCCCCGACATCGACCTGGGTCAACGTCGACCAGGCCCGCTTGACCCAGGTGCTCGTCAACCTGCTCGGCAACGCATCGAAATACACGCCCGTCGGCGGGCATGTGCGCCTGGCGGTGCAAGCCGGAGATGACGGCAGCGGCGGCAGCGTTTCGATCAGCGTGGCGGACGACGGCATCGGCATCGAGCCGCGGCGCCAGCAGGAGATCTTCGAGATGTTCTTCCAGGTCGACAGCTCGCTGGAGCGCGGTGCTGCCGGCCTGGGCATCGGTCTGACGCTGGCACGTGAACTGGTGCAGATGCACGCCGGCACGCTGACGGTCGCCAGCGCCGGTCTCGGGCAGGGTTCCACGTTCACGATCCATCTCTCGAGCTGCGATGCGCCGTTGGCGCCAACGCCAGGCGCTGTGGCAGGGCCGCAGCCCGGCCCGGCGGGGCTGGACATCGTCATCGCCGACGACAACGTCGACTTCGCCGACTCGTTCGCTTCGGTGCTGCGGCTGAGCGGCCATCGGGTGCGGGTTGCGAACGACGGCGCCCAGGCGCTGGCGCTGATGAAGCGGGCCCGACCCCGGGTCGCCTTCTTCGACGTCGGCATGCCGGTGCTGAACGGGCTAGACCTCGCCCGGCAGGTGCGCGCCTGGCCCGATGAGCGACCGCTGCTGCTGGTCGCCGTGACGGGCTGGGGCCAGGAGTCCGACCGCGAGCGTGCGCGCGCCGCCGGCTTCGACCAGCATCTGACGAAGCCGGTGGACTTCGTCGCCGCCGAAGCGCTGCTGGCGACGATCCAGTCCGCAGCCAGCGACTGACTGTTGCGCGTCGGCGCTGCGGCGCTCGCAGGCCGGATCAGCGGCGCGGCGCGCTGGCGGTCGGCGCGCCGAAGGGGTCGCCGTTGAACGGGCTCTGCATCTCGGGGCCGACGGTGGCCGTCGAGTCGAAGCGCAGCACGGCCTGGCGCAGCCCCTTGGCGGGCACGTTGACGTGCGAGCTCAGCGTCTGCGGCGCGGCGGCGGCCGTGGCTCGGAAGGTGGCCGTCACATCGTAGGGCCCGGGCGGAAGCTTCAGCAGCAGCCACGGCCCTTCCATCGTGCGGTCCAGCGCCATCGCCTTGCTTTTCGAATCGACGATGCGCAACTGCACGTCCGCCAGATAGGCGCCCGACGGCTTGGCGACCGTGACGACCCACAGGCTGTACTGGCCGCGCTGCGCATGCATCTGCACGCGGTCTTCGGGCGAAATGCCGCCGCTGAGCAACGCAGCGCCGAGCGCCGTCTTGTCGTGCACGACGCCCACCGCGGTCTGCGCAGGCCGGTGTTTCAACTCGGCCGCGGCCTTTTCCACCGACGCCGCCCGAGCTGGATCGGTGCTCTCGCGCACACCGCTGCTCGCGGCCTGCGCCGGCACGGCGATGGCGCACAAGGCGAAAAACGCCGCCCACAACGCGGCATTCCACCGCACGATCACGCTATCCGATGAATGCCGACGGTGGTTCACGATCTGCTCCCGGTTGAACTGCCACGATGCAGCCGCATGATGGACTCAGCGCGCCGGCGACTCGCCCCAGCGTGCATCCAGGCGCTGCATGTTCTCAAGAATCTTCAGCAGATAGTGCAAGGTGTGGGTCACGTCGTTGACGGAGAAGTCGCCGAGTATCTCGTCATAGTAGGCCAGGATCTTCGGCCGCGCACGAACCTGCCAGACGCGGCGCCCCGACGCCGACATGGTGACGACGCGCGAGCGGCGGTCGCTGCCGTGCGACGCAACCACCACATGGCCGTCGCGCTCCATGCGGCTGATCAGGCCCGAGAGATTCTGGCGGCTCACCATGAGGTATCGCGCCAGTTCACCGATGCTCACGCCGGCCTGCGCCTGCTCGCGCGACAGCGCGCCCAGCACCGCCCATTGCTGCGTTGTCAGACCTTCGGCCTCCACCGCGCGCGAGCCGGTTTTATGCAACATATTGGCGCACTGATACAGCCTGAAGAAGAGGCGGTTGGCAAGTTCCATCTTCGCGTCGCTGGTGCTTTTACTGGTGATAACCATGAGGCTTCCCTTGGGTTCGATGCTTGCGGCTGACTCGGGCGCTGGTCTATTATGCGTCAACATATTTACGCATTCTGCGGCAAGGATCTGGCATGCAAGGCTTCAGCGGCAAGACGGTGGTGGTCACCGGCGGTGGTGGCGGCATCGGCGGCGCCACCTGTCGCCGCTTTGCCGCACAGGCCGCACGCGTGGCCGTGTTCGACCGCCGGTTCGACGCGGCCGAGGCCGTCGCCGCCGACGTGCGCGCCGGCGGCGGCAGCGCGCAGGCCTTCGCCTGCGACATCACCGAGCGTGCTTCGGTCGATGCCGCCGTGACGGCCTGCAACGCGGCGCTCGGCCCCATCGACGTGCTGGTGAACAACGCCGGCTGGGACATCTTCAAGCCGTTCACGAAGACCGCGCCCGACGAATGGGCGCGCCTGATCGCGATCAACCTGACCGGCGCGCTGCACATGCACCACGCGGTGCTGCCGGGCATGGTGGCGCGTCGCCACGGGCGCATCGTCAACATCGCGTCCGACGCCGCGCGCGTCGGCTCGTCGGGCGAAGCGGTCTACGCGGCCTGCAAGGGCGGCCTGGTCGCGTTCTCGAAGACGATCGCGCGCGAACACGCGCGCCACGGCATCACCGTCAACGTGGTGTGCCCGGGGCCGACGGACACCGCGCTCTTCGCCGACTACAAACAAGGCGCGGGCAACCCCGACAAGCTGATCGAGGCCTTCACGCGCGCGATTCCGCTCGGCCGCATCGGCCAGCCCGACGACCTGCCGGGCGCGGTGCTGTTTTTTGCAGGCGACGACGCCGCCTACGTCACGGGCCAGGTGCTCAGCGTGTCGGGCGGCCTGACGATGAACGGCTGACCATGCCCCAACCCGGAGAGCACGAGATGAGTTTCGAGGACATCCTGTACGAGGTGCGCAACGGCGTGGCCTGGATCACGATCAACCGGCCCGAGAAGATGAACGCGTTTCGCGGCCAGACCTGCGACGAGTTGATCAAGGCGCTGAACCAGGCCGGCTATGACCGCAGCATCGGCGCCATCGTGCTGGCCGGCGCCGGCGAACGCGCGTTCTGCACCGGCGGCGACCAGTCGGCACACGACGGCAACTACGACGGCCGCGGCACCATCGGTCTGCCGATGGAAGAGCTGCACACCGCCATCCGCGACGTGCCCAAGCCCGTGATCGCGCGCGTGCAGGGTTTTGCCATCGGCGGCGGCAACGTGTTGTGCACGATCTGCGATCTGACGATCTGCTCCGACAAGGCCGTCTTCGGCCAGGCCGGGCCGAAGATGGGCTCGGTCGACCCCGGCTACGGCACCGCGCTGCTGGCGCGGGTGGTGGGCGAGAAGAAAGCGCGCGAGATCTGGTATCTGTGCCGCCGTTATACGGGCGCCGAGGCGGTGGCGATGGGGCTGGCCAACGTCTGCGTGCCGCACGCGCAACTCGATGCCAAGGTGCAGAAATGGGCCGAGGAAATCTGCGAGCGCAGCCCGACGGCCATCGCCATCGCCAAACGCAGCTTCAACATGGACACCGCGCACCAGGCGGGCATTGCCGGCATGGGCATGTACGCGCTCAAGCTGTTCTACGACACCGAAGAGTCGCGCGAAGGCGTGGCCGCGCTGAAGGAAAAGCGCAAGCCCGATTTCCGCAAGTTCGCCAAATGAAACACGGCCGCCAAGGCACCCCGTGAACCCCTACCTTGACGACGATCTGGTGCTGCTGGGCGAGCAGGTGCGCCGCTTCGCGCGCGAGCGCGTGGCGCCCGGCTTCGAGCAGCGCGACCGCACGCGCACGCTCGACCGCACGCTGATGCACGACATGGGCGCGCTGGGCCTGATTGCGCCCGAGCTGCCCGCGCACGCCGGCGGTCAGGGCCTGGGCTGCCTGGCGGCCGGCGTCATTCACGAAGAGGTGGCGCGCGCCGACCTGAGCCTGTCGTATGTCAATCTGCTGGCGTCGCTGAACGGCCAGATCCTGGCGCGCCACGGCCGCGCCGATGTCGTGCAGCCATGGCTGGCACGGCTGACGCGTGGCGACGCGCTGATCGCCATCGCGCTCACCGAGCCGCGCGGCGGCTCCGACGCCGCGAACCTGCGGCTGCGTGTCGAACGCAGCGGCGACGGCTACCTGGTCAACGGCGAGAAGACATCGATTTCAGCCGCCGACCAGGCCGACGCCTGCGTCGTGTTCGGTCGCACCGGCAGCGTCGATGCAGGCGCGCACGGTGTCACCGCGCTGCTGGTGCCGATGGACCTGCCGGGCATCACGACCGGCCGTTTCGACTGCCACGGCCAGCGCGCGATCGGCCGCGGCTCGATCTTCTTCGACAACGTGCGCGTGCCGCTGGAGCACCGCCTGGGCGACGAGAACCGGGGCTTCGTGCAGGTGATGCAGGGCTTCGACTTCTCGCGCGCGTTGATCGGGCTGCAGGTGCTGGCGGTGGCGCGCGTCGCGCTCGAGGAAACCTGGCTCCACGTCGCGCAGCGCGAGGCTTTCGGCAAGCCGCTGTCGGCGTTCCAGGGGGTCTCGCACCCGCTGGCCGAACTCGACACCCAGGTCGAGGCGGCGCGCCTGCTGTGCCTGCAGACGCTGTGGCTGAAAGACAGGGGCGCGCCGCACAGCGCCGAGGCGGCGATGTGCAAGTGGTGGGCGCCGACGCTGGCCTACGACTGCGTTCACCAGTGCCTGCTGATGTTCGGCCACGGCGGCTACGACCGCGGCCCGATGGAGCAGCGCCTGCGCGACGTGCTGGGCTTCCAGATCGGCGACGGCACGGCGCAGATCATGAAGACCCTCATCGCACGCGCACGCGCCGGCCGCGCCGCGGTGCCGGCCTGAAACTGAAGCGACAACACGACAAAACGGAGACGAGGCATGGAATTCGACGCCGTTCTTCTGGCCCCGCGCCGCGCCGACAGCATCGCGCGCGGGCTGTGGCATGAGCGCACCATCAACGACGAGCTCGCCGACGCCGTGGCCGCCTGCCCCGACAAGACGGCACTGGTGGCGGTGCGCGCCGACGGCGCCCCGGAGCGCCGCTTCAGCTACCGCGAGGTTGCCGCGCTGGCCGACCGCATCGCCGTCGGCCTGTCGCGCCTGGGCGTCGGCCGCAACGACGTGGTGGCGATGCAGTTGCCGAACTGGTGGCAGTTCACGCTGACGTATCTGGCGTGCTCGCGCATCGGCGCCGTGCTGAACCCGCTGATGCACATCTTCCGCGAGCGTGAGCTGTCGTTCATGCTGCGCCACGGCGAGGCCAAGGTGCTGATCGTGCCGCGGCGTTTCCGGGGGTTCGACCACGAGGCGATGGCACGTGCGCTGCAGGCCGAACTGCCCGCGCTGCAACACCTGGTGATCGTCGACGGCGACGGCGCCGACGCCTTCGATGCGCTGCTCACGCAGCCGGCGTGGGAGCACGAAGCCGACGCGGCGCAGATCCTGCAGCGCCATCGCCCGCGGCCCGACGACATCACGCAGTTGATCTACACCTCGGGCACGACGGGTGAACCCAAGGGCGTGATGCATTCGGCCAACACGCTGATGGCCAACATCCGTCCCTACGCGCAGCGGCTGGCGCTCGGCGCCGACGACGTGGTGCTGATGGCCTCGCCGATGGCGCATCAGACCGGCTTCATGTACGGCCTGATGATGCCGCTGATGCTGCGCGCGAGCGTGGTGCTGCAGGACCAGTGGGATGCCGCGCGCGCGGTGGCGCTGATCCGCGCCGAGGGCGTCTCGTTCACGATGGCGTCGACGCCGTTTCTGTCCGACCTGACGCGCGCCGTGCAGGGCGGCGCCGGCAGCGTGCCTAGCCTGAAGACCTTCTTGTGCGCCGGCGCGCCGATACCCGGCCCGCTGGTCGAACAGGCGCGCCAGGTGCTGGGCAGCAAGATCGTCTCGGCCTGGGGCATGACAGAAAACGGCGCCGTCACCTTGATCAAGCTCGACGACGACGACGAGCGTGCCATCCAGACCGACGGCTGCGCGCTGCCGGGTGTGGAGGTGAAGGTGGTCGACTTCGACGGCAGCCCGCTGCCCGCGGGCGAAATCGGCAAGCTGCTGGTGCGTTCGTGCTCGAACTTCGGCGGCTACCTGAAGCGGCCGCAGCTCAATGCCACAGACGCCCAGGGCTGGTTCGACACCGGCGACCTCGCGCGCCAGGACGAACGCGGCTACATCCGCATCAGCGGGCGCAGCAAGGACGTCATCATCCGCGGCGGCGAGAACATCCCGGTGTTCGAGATCGAAGCCCTGCTCTACAAACACCCTGCCGTGGCGCAGGCGGCCATCGTCGGCGTCGCCGATGAGCGGCTGGGTGAGCGCGCCTGCGCGGTCGTCGTCGTCAAGCCGGGGGCCAGCCTCACGCTGGCGTCGCTGGTGGAGTTTCTGAAGACCTTGAAGGTCGCGCTGCCCTACATCCCCGAGCGTTTGCTGCTGCTGGAAACGATGCCGGCGACACCGTCGGGCAAGATCCAGAAATTCAGACTGCGCGAGATGCTTCGCGAAAACTCAACAGGCTGATTCGGCGGGCAGCCTCAGCGGGGTGCGTTGCCCGACACCTCGCGGCGCGTTGCGCGCTCGGCCTCTTCGCCCGAATGCGTCTGCGCATCGAGCCCACGGTCGGGCGACTCGGCCACCTGGGCCTGGCGCGTGGGAGCCGGGATCAGCTCCTCGATGATGAAGCGCCCGTAGCGCTGCGCGCGTTCCGCGCCGTCACGGCGTGCGCTGTCCGCCACCGTGCGTGCATGTGCGTCGTCGTCGACACGCACCACCAGCCAGTGGTAGCCACGTTCGGCCAGCGCACGATGCGCCTTGACGAGATTCAGCTCCTGCCCCACTGAGGCCAGCGCACTGGCGTGCTTCATGTCGTGATCGATCTGGGCCAGCATCTCGCGGTCGGTATAGGCCTGCACATCGCCGGGCATGACGCCCAGCGACGACAAGGAACCCGCAGCGGCCGCGGCCTGGGCCGCAGTGGGAAACGAAATGACCACATGGCCTGTCGGCTTGAAGACGCCGAAGCTTTTTTCTTCCTGCTGCTTCATGGAGGCCTCTCGGGTTGAAGGGCTCTGCGGCCCGGGATAAGGAAGCTGAAGCGGCGAAGCGACGAAGTGGCGAAGAAGGACGCAGCGCGCCGCGCCCTCTTCGACCAGCGGGCGCTCAGTGCCTGCCCGCGTCCTTCACGGCCTCCTTGGCGTCGCCGTAGGCTTTCTGGGTCTTGCCTTCGACCTGCTTGTGCAGACCCTTGACCTGCTGCTCGGGGCTGTCGACCAGCTCTCCGGCCTTCTGCTGCACCTTGCCTGCGGCGTCCTTCGTGGCGCCCTTGACCTGGTCCTTGTTCATCTCGATTCCTTTGGGTGGGTGGGAACGCTTTCACGATAGGCCGCCGCCCCGAGTTACGCAGCCGGCCGTCACCGCGCCCCGTCGTCGGGCACGTCCTACGCCTACACGCGCGGCGGCTGGGTCGCCGGCATGCCCTCTTCGTCGATGGAATGGGTTTCCTTGCGCGGCCCGGCGTCTTTGGCACGCTCGGCCAGGCGCGCATAGAAGGCGGCCACCTCGTGCAGATCCTGGGCGTCCAGACCCTCGATGCCGATCATGCGGTTCGAGGCTTGGCGGTTCGCCGCCAGCAGCTCGTTGAGCTTGAGGTGCACGGCCACGCTGTCCTTGTTCTGGCTTTGCTGGATCAGGAACACCATCAGGAAGGTGACGATCGTGGTGCTGGTGTTGATGACGAGCTGCCAGACCTCGGAGAAGTGGAATACGGGCCCGAGCACAGCCCAGAGCAGCACGCACGCGAGCGCCAGGCAAAACGCCCCTGGCGAGCCTGCGAGCCGGGTGACGCCAGATGCAAGGCGATCGAACTCGCTCACCGCCACCGAATGGGCTGCATAAGACGGGCTGCTGGTGTTGGGCATCGAGCCCACGGGCTCGGACGGGGCTGCCGGCGGGGCCGGTTTCATGCTCGTGTTCATGGCGCATCATCGCCAGCGCCGCGGGCGCCGCTGTGCCGGCCTGCATGCGCAACGCGTGTCGGCGCGCAGGACATCGTGATGTAGGCGCGGCGCGCCGGGTCAGGCGGAATCAGAGCCGCAGCGCCGCGATGCGCTGCCCAAGCGCCGGCAGCAGTTCGGCTTCGAACCACGGGTGGCGCTGGAACCACGGCGTGTTGCGTGCCGACGGGTGAGGCAGCGGCAGCACGGCAGGCGCGTATTCGCGCCAGGCGCGCACGGTTTCGGTCAACGACGCCTTGCGGCGCGGGCCCAGCATGTGGCGTTGCGCGTGCTGCCCGATGAGCAGCGTGAGCTCGATGTTCGGCAGCGCCGCGAACAGCCGCGCGTGCCACAGCGCGGCGCATTCGGGCCGCGGCGGTAAATCCCCGCCGCGCCCGCGGCCCGGATAACACAGCCCCATCGGCACGATGGCGACCCGGCCTGCATCGTGAAAGCCGGCTTCGTCGAGCCCGGTCCAGGCGCGCAGCCGCACGCCGCTGGCGTCGTCCCACGGCACGCCACTGTGGTGCACGCGCAGCCCCGGCGCCTGGCCGATGATGAGCAGGCGCGCCGACGTGCCCGCCTGCACCACCGGCCGCGCGCCCAGCGGCAGCGCGGCCTCGCACGCGCGGCAGGCCCGCACCTGGCCCAGAAGCTCCTGCAGTGGCGCGGCGCTTTCACCGTCTGCATTGACAGGCATGGGTGTTAACATGTACATTGTGTGCATCTTATCGTGATTCCGGACCATGGCCGAACTCTGCACCGAGCCCGAAGTCGAGCATCTCGTCGACGATTTCTACGCCCGCGTGCGCGCCGACGATGTGCTCGGCCCGTTCTTCGACCAGCATGTGCACGACTGGAACCTGCACTTGCCGAAGATGAAGGCGTTCTGGTCGTCCACGCTGCGCGGCACGGCGCGCTACAAGGGCACGCCGATGCTGGCCCATGTCGCGCTGCCGGGGCTCGCGCCGGCGCTGTTCCGGCGCTGGCTGGAGCTGTTCCACGACACCACCGCAGCGCTGCCGAATGCGGCGATGCGCGAACGCGCCGACCACCTCGCCGAACGCATCGCGCAAAGCCTGTGGTACGGCTACCAGATGCACCACAGGCCCGACGCGTTGCCGGTGACATAGGTCGCTGGGTCGCCGAGCAACCGGGGAGCCGGTCCGTGCAGCCGCACCCCTCAGCCGGCCTCCAGCGCGGCCAGCCGGCGCCGCAGCGCCATCAGCTCTTCGATGAGGTCGGCCGTCAACGCCGCCAGTTGCGGGTCGGCATCGAAGGTGGTCTCCAGTTGCAGCAGGCGGCGGGCGCGCACGACGCAGACGCTGTCGAAACGCCAATCGCCGCTGGCGGTGTCCACGCGCAGCACACCGGCCTCGACGCGCTCCTGCACCCAGCGCGGCGCCACGCCGCAGCTTTGCGCCAGCTCTTCGAGGCTGAAGCATTGGCCCTCCAGCAGTTCACCCTGTTGCATGCTCAGACCCCCGCGCGGCCGGACCGCGCATTGAAGTTCGGAAACGCCTTGGCCATCTGGCCATAGGCGGCGCGCGCCGCGTCGCCGTCGGCCGCCGGCAGCACGACGTCGATGTCCAGATAGAGGTCGCCCGCAGGCTGCGTGCCGCTGCCCGGAATGCCGCGCCCCTTCAAGCGCAGCTTGCGACCGGGGCTGGAGCCGGCGGGGACGTTGACCTGGGCCTCGCCGCCGGGGGTGCTGACTTGCACGCTGCCGCCGAGCATCGCTTCCCACGGCGCCAGGGCCAGCCGCTGGTGCACGTCACGCCCTTCGGCACGCCAGCGTGGGTCGGGCCTGAACAGCACTTCCAGCAACAGGTCGCCGGCGGCGCCACCGGCGTGGCCGGGGCTGCCGCGGCCGGCCAGCCGGATGTGCTGGCCTTCGCGCACGCCCTTGGGGATGCTGACGTGCAGTTCGTGCTCGTCGTTGACGATGCGGCCCTGCGCGTCGAGATGGGCGCTGCGCAACCGGATCGCGCGCTGCGCGCCGTGGTAGGCGTCGAGCAGGTCGAGCTCGATCTTCGCGTGGTGATCGGCGCCACGTTGCGGGCCCGCTGGCGCCTCGGCAAAACCGTCGAAGCCGCCGCGCGCACGCCCCTGCCCCCGCGCTGCGCGGCCGAACAACTGCTCGAAGAAGTCGCTGTACCCAGCGTCGGCGGCGCCAGCATCGGCGTCCGAGAACTCGAAGCCGGCGTCCCAGTTCGGCGGCGGCCTGAACTCGTGAGCGCCGGCGCCGGGCGGCGCGCTGCCCAGCGAGTCGTAGGCGGCGCGGCGCTCGGGGTCGGACAGCACCTGATGCGCTTCGTTGATCTCGGCCATGCGCTCGTGTGCATCGGCCGCCTTGCTGACATCGGGGTGGTACTTGCGCGCGCCCTTGCGATAGGCCTTCTTGATTTCGTCGTCGGTGGCCGAGCGCTGCACACCGAGGATCTTGTAGTAGTCCTTGAACTCCATGCCGGTCGTCCACGCTGCGAATGACGATGCCTATTCTGGGCTCTGCGGCGCCGGGTGGCGATGATGCTCGCTCAGGCGGCCGAGCGTGCTGTCCACGGCCGCACGCAGCTTGCGCGCCGCGCCGTCCAGCGCCTGGTGCACGCTGCCGGCATGGTGGGTCACCACCAGCGGCGGGCGGCCTTTCAGGCGCGCCTCCATCATGCAGCGCTTGTCGTCGTCGCTGCTGCGGGCGCCGTTCTCGTCCGCCAGATGCACCTCGACGCGCGTCACGTGCTCCTGCGCGTGGCGCAGCGTGGCGCGCACCACCTGCTCGACGTGCAGCGCCAGCGCCTCGCGGCCTTCGAGATGGTTGTCGGTGTTGGTGTGGACCTGCATGCTGGACTCCTGCGAATGGACCGGCCTTTTCGCGCGCCGCCCTGGTTTGGCGGCCCGCCTGTGGATGGAGACATTTGCGGCGCCGGGGTTCCCGCCGCGCCCGCCGTCGGCGGCGGGCGGTCGAAGAACGGCCTGCTGTCTGACAGACGCGCCAGGCGCGTGGTGGCAAGCTCACCGGCGACAGGTTCTCGAAGAACTTCCCCCTGACTTTTCAAGAGAGTGCGCAATGGTTGCCGACGTGGTTTTCCTTCTCGACGTGGACAACACCCTGCTCGACAGTGACCGTGTGGTGGCCGATCTGCGCTTCCACCTCAAACAGGCCTTCGGCTGTGCCAGCGCGCAGCACTACTGGGCCATCTTCGACACCCTGCGCGAAGAGCTCGGTTACGTCGACTACCTGGGCGCGCTGCAGCGTTATCGCAGCGAGGTCGAGCACGAGGGCGCCGACGCGCAGCACCTGCTGCTGATGTCCAGCTTCCTGATCGACTACCCGTTCGCCGAACGCCTGTATCCGCGTGCGCTGGACGTGCTTTCGCACCTCGGGCGCTTCGGCCCCACCGTGATCCTGAGCGACGGCGACGTGGTGTTCCAGCCGCGCAAGATCCAGCGCGCCGGGCTCTGGGACGCGGTGGATGGCCGCGTGCTGGTCTACGTGCACAAGGAACAGATGCTGGAGGACATCCAACGCCACTATCCGGCCCGGCACTATGTGATGGTCGACGACAAGCTGCGTCTGCTGTCAGCAGTGAAAACCGCATGGCGCGACCGCGTGACGACGGTCTTCGTGCGCCAGGGCCATTACGCGCTGAATGCGCGCGCGGTGGCCGCGCACCCGGCGGCCGACTTCACGATCGAGCGCATCGACGAGCTCGCCACGGTCGATCTGGCGCCGCTGCTCGAAGGCAGCCACGCCAGCCGCGCGCTGGTCGAGCGCGTCGATGTTTCGCAGGCGCTCCAGCAGGCGCGCACGGCATGAGCCCCCTGCCCACCGCGCAACTGCATGCGCTGGGCCAGCGCCTGTGGCTCGACAACATCAGCCGCCAGATGCTGGACGACGGCACACTCAAGCGTTACATCGACGAATGGTCGATCACCGGGCTGACATCGAACCCGACGATTTTCGAGCATGCCATCGGCCACGGCACGGCCTACGACAGCGCGATCACGGCGCTGGCGGGCGATGGGCGATCCGCGGAGGAACTTTTCTTCGCGCTCGCGCTGCAGGATCTGCAGGCTGCGGCCGATCTGCTGCGCCCGCTGCACGAGCGCAGCAACGGTCTCGATGGCTGGGTGTCGCTGGAGGTCTCGCCGCTGCTCGCCGATGACGGCGCAAAAACCATCCGCAGCGCCGCGTCGCTGCACCAGCGCGCCGCGCGGCCCAACCTCTTCGTCAAGATTCCGGGCGTTCCGGCCTGTATCGACGCCATCGAGGAATCGATCTTCGACGGCGTGCCGATCAACGTCACGCTGCTGTTTTCGCGCGAACAATGCCTGGCCGCTGCCGAGGCCTACCTGCGCGGCATCGAGCGTCGCATCGCCGCCGGGCGCAGTGCGCGCGTGGCGTCGGTGGCCTCGCTCTTCGTCAGCCGCTGGGACGTGGCGGTGAAGGACGAGGTGCCCGCGCAGATGCAGAACCGCCTGGGCATCGCGATGGCCATGCGCACCTACAAGGCCTGGTGTGAGCTGCTCGCCGGTGCACGCTGGCGCAAGCTCGCCGAGGCCGGCGCGCTGCCGCAGCGGCTGCTGTGGGCCAGCACCGGCACCAAGGATCCGGCCGCACCGGACACCTTGTACGTGCAGGCGCTGGTGGCGCCCGACACCATCAATACGCTGCCCGACAAGACGCTCAAGGCCTGGGCCGAGCACGGCCGGCTGGCCGCGCCGCTGCCGCGCGACGGCGGTTACGCCGAGGCCGTGCTCGACGAGTTCCGTCGCGAAGGCGTCGACGACGAGGCACTGGCGCGGCGCCTGCAGCATGAAGGCGTGGCCGCCTTCAGCAAGTCGTGGCAGGCTTTGCTGGGCCGCCTGCGCGAAAAGAGCGCGTCGCTGCAACGCCACTGAGGCCTGCGATGCAGGGATAACGCCGTTGCCGGCGGTGGATCCCGTTTGTACTATCAGACAGAACACACATCTGTCTGATAGAACCATCGGATAGACTGTCCGATAGACCCAACGAGCCGCGCCGCCTGGCGCCCCACCCTGCCACCACCGTGATGCACCGGACGCACCGGTTCACGGCTGCACACTATCGCCATGACGCCGCACCGAACCCGCCACCGCAGACCCGCCCGCAGCGGCATCGCCGCCTTTGCACTCAGCGCACTGGCCCAGGCCGCTGCGGCCCAGACCGCGCCCGTCGAAACTATCGTCATCAGCGGCAGCGGCGCCGAGCAGCGCGCATTCGACACGCCCTATGCCGTGGACGTGGTCGACGCGCAGGAGTTGCGCAGCGCGGGGCCGATGGTCAACCTCTCGGAAGCGCTGCAGCGGGTGCCGGGGCTGGTGGTCAACATGCGCAACAACTATGCGCAAGACCTGCAGATCAGTTCACGCGGCTTCGGCGCGCGCGCCAGTTTCGGCGTGCGCGGCATGCGGCTGTACAGCGACGGCATTCCCGCCGCCGGCCCCGACGGCCAGGGCCAGGTCTCGCACTTCGACATCGCCGGCGCGAGCCGCATCGAGGTGCTGCGCGGCCCGTTCTCGGCGCTCTATGGCAACGGCTCGGGCGGCGTCATTTCGCTCGTCACCCGCGCCCCGCAGGAGCGGCGTTTCGAGTTCGATGCCGACGCCGGCAGCGCCGGGCTGCGCCAGTTGCGCGTCGGCGTCGAGGCCCCGCTCTCCGGTGGCTTCAACCTGCGCGCATCGCTGAGCGGCTTTCAGGTCGACGGTTTCCGGCCCCAGAGTTCGGCCCGTCGCACGCTGGGCAATCTGCGGCTGGGCTACGACGGCGCGGCCGATCACGTGGTGGTGGTGCTCAATGCGATCGACCAGCCTGCCGACGACCCGCTCGGCCTGACGCGCGCGCAGTTCGACGCCGACCCCGACCAGACCACCGGGGTGGCGTTGCCGCAGGATGCGCCCGGCCAGCCCAATCGCTACAACACGCGCAAGAACACCACGCAGTCGCAGGCCGGCGTGCAGTGGCGGCACGACTTCGACGATGCAGGCGCGCTGCAACGCAGTGCGGTGGCCGTCTACGGCGGGCGGCGCAGCGTCACGCAGTGGCAGTCGATCCCCGTCAGCACGCAGAACGCCAGCGCCGACCAGCCGGGCGGCGTGATCGACTTCGACCGCCGCTACGCGGGCGTCGACGCGCGGCTGTTCTTCAGTTGGGAGCATGCACGCCTGGTCACCGGTGCATCGCTGGACCGCCAGCAGGAAGATCGGCGTGGCAATGAAAACTTCATCGGCAGCGCAGCCGACCAGTTGCTCGGCGTCACCGGCGCGCTGCGCCGCGACGAAGACAACCTCGCGCGCAGTCGCGATGTCTACGCCCAGGGCGAGATCGATCTGCCGGCGAACCTGAGCCTCAGTGCAGGCCTGCGCCATGGCACGCTGAAGGTCGCCTCGAACGACCATTTCCTGAGCAATGGCGACGACTCGGGTGCGCTGGACTACAGCTACACCAACCCGGTGGCGGCGCTGCGCTGGCAGGCCACCAACGACTGGAACCTCTACCTCAGCAGCGGCCGCGGCTACGAGTCGCCGACGCTCAACGAGATGGCCTATCGGCCCGACGGCCAGAGCGGCTTCAATACCGGTCTGCGCGCGCAGCGCAGCCATCAGTGGGAGCTGGGCAGCAAGTGGCGCGACCGCGCGCTCGGCGTGGCGCTGGACGTGGCGCTGTTCCGCGCCGACACCGAGGACGAGATTGGCGTGCAGACCAACACCGGTGGCCGATCCACCTACCAGAACGTGGGCCGCACCAGCCGCCATGGCGCCGAGATCGACCTGCGCTGGCAGATCACGCCGCACTGGCGCACGCAGGTCACGGCCAGCGTGCTGGACGCCACCTACCGCGACGGCTTTTTCACCTGCGCGGGGGCGGGCTGCGCGGCGGCCAACGTGCTCGTGCCGGCAGGCAACCGCATCGCCGGCACGCTGCCGCGCAGCGGCTTCGCCGAACTGGTCTGGTCGCCCGGCGCCACCGAATTCGGCATCGAGGCACACGGCCAGGGCCGGCAGCCGGTGAACGACCTCAACAGCGACTTCGCCGGCGGCTACGGGCTGCTCGCGTTGCGCGCATCGTGGCGCGTGCCGCTGGGCGGCGGCCGGCTCGAATTGCTGGGTCGCGTGGACAACGTGGCCGACCGGCGGGTCGCCGGCAGTGTCATCGTCAATGAAGGCAACCAGCGCTTCTTCGAGCCCAACGCGGGCCGAAACTTTCTGCTCAGCGCGCGCTTCAGCCAGGCGTTCTGATCGGCCACGGCACGCCATCGCTCACCGCGGCGGCCCCAACGAAAGGCTTCGTCACCGGAAGGAAAACCATGTCGACCGCCATCCCGGGGGTGATCGAACTCACCGAGCACAATTTCCAGTCGTCGATCGATGGCCACCCGTTTGCGGTGATCCATTTCTGGGCGCCATCGTCCGCGTCTTGTCTTGCGTTCGCGCCCCGTTTTGCCGCTGCCGCAGCGCGCCATCCCGATGCCTTGTTCGCGAAGGTCAATATCGAGGAGCAGCAGTTTCTCGGCGCCCAGCTCAACGTGCGTTCGATCCCCGCGCTGATGATCTTTCGCAGCAACACCGTCGTTCATGCTCAGGCGGGCGCGCCGCAGGCCGGCGAGCTGGATCGGGTGCTGAGCGCTGCGCGCGCTCTCGATATGGGCAAGCGACGGCGCAAGGGGATCAGCGGGGACGTGATGGCGGCGGGCGCTTCGCTCGCGCTGCCGAGCGGTGGCGATGTGCAGGCCGTGCAGGACGTGCAAGACGCGGGCCCGCTCTCGCTCGAAACTTATCTGCGCCCGTCGCTTCGCGGCCCCGGTTCAGCGTTGGCGGACGCCATTGCGCGCCTCGCTGCCGGCGGGCTGGTCGGGATACGCGACGCCTTCGAGCCTGACTTTGCCGAGCGCATGCACCGTTGCCTGGACCGCAGCACGACGTGGCGCGTGCACGAAGGCTACGAGGAACATTTTGCCTACCATCATCACAATCTCTACGAGTCCGATGCGTATCCAGCCGACCTCGCCTGGTGCGCCAAGATATTCGGCTCGTCAAGCACGAAGGCGTGGGCGACGCGCCTGTCCGGCCGCTCCTGCTCCGGACCGGCAGAGGTCTCTGCGAGCTGGTACCTGCCCGGCGATCATTCGCTTCCGCACAACGATGTCGCGGCCACCGATGCAAATTTCCATCGCCAGGTCGCCTTCGTTTGGCATCTCGCAAAGCATTGGCGATCAGAGTGGGGTGGCGCGTTGTTCTGGTGTTCGAAGGGATGCTACCTGCCGCCGGTCTTCAACACCCTGTGGCTTTTCAACGTGACACCGGAGTCGACGCATTTTGTGACTCACGTCTCCCCATACGCCCAGGGCAAGCGCCTCGCCATCAATGGCTGGTGGACGGGACAGGCGGCGACGGGGAACCCCGTCTGGGGAGGTCCGGACCGCATCGGCGCCGATGGTGCGGAAATCATGATCTATTGAATCGAGGCCCCAGCGCAGCTCAAAACCCGGTTGGACCGAACCTCATGAAGAAACAACGAGTCAACAAATCCTCCGAATCCAAAGATCAGACGCGTCTGGCAGCCATCGAGAGCGTATTGGCCCCTGAAGAATGCCGGCAGTTGATCGCGGACTTCACCCCGCATCTGCAGCCCGCCCTGGTGGACACCCTGGATCTGGCGCAGTCGGCGAGCATTCGCAAATCATCTGCGGTGTTCGTGGCCGCAAACAAGTCGACGAATTGGCTATTCGAACGCCTGGGCAAAGCCGTGCGCGAACTCAATTCCAGCGTGTACGGGTTCGACGTCGGTCAATTCAGAGAAGGCTTTCAATTCACCCGCTACGAAGTGGGCGAGCATTACGGGGCGCATTTCGACATCGGTCCCGGCAGATTGAGCGAACGCAAATTGAGCCTGACCGTTCAATTGTCGGCGCCCGAGGACTACAGCGGCGGAGAGCTGATCATTTATCCGGAGTTCGTGGCCCCGAAGGATCAGGGAACGATGACGGTGTTTCCATCGTTCATGTGCCACATCGTCTGCCCGGTGAAGAGTGGCGTTCGTTATTCGCTGGTGAGTTGGCTGGCGGGGCCGCCTTTCAGGTAGATTCCGGGCCGCACCCGCCACCAGGCGTCGGCATCGCGAACAAAAGGAAAACCCCGGTCGCCATAAGCGCCCGGGGTTTGTGCTTTTGAATGCAGGCGGCGGTTTACTTGGTGCAGAAAGGCGTCAGGCCCATGGCCGACTTGATGCCTTGCACGATCAACTGGTGGAACTGCGTCTGGCCGACGGCGCCCGAACCATCGGTCCATTCAGCCGTGTCGTGGCCCAGCGTCGTCAGGAATGCGCGGCCACCGTCGTAATACTGGCACCACGCCACCGGATGGAAATTGCCATGGCCGGGGTGCACCGTGGTCTTTTTGGCGAGCGTGCTTTCGTCCACCGTGGCCAGGAACTTCACGTTGGTGGGATACGGCACCAGGTTGTACCACTCGTCCTTGAAGCCCCAGGTGGTGGGCAGCCCCGCCGTGGCCGAGTCGGCGCTGCCGACGATGTTGACGGTGCCGTTCTGGAACGAGCCGTGGTCGTAGTAGTTCGCGTTGCCCAGCAGGCCTTCGTACCAGGGCCAGTTGTATTCGGTGCCGAACGCGTTGTGGATGGCCACGAAGCCGCCGCCGGCGCGCATGTACTGACGCAGGTTGACCTTGGCCGCGTCGAGATAGGCGCTGGTGGCCGTATCGACCGCATACGTCGGGTTCACGGCGCGGCCGTGCGCCCACAGCGCGTCGCGGCTGTTGCTGACGAAGATCACCGCCTTGTACTGGTTCAGATTGGACAGCTTGGTGACGTCTTCGGTCCAGTCGGCCGCAACGCCTTCGGCGGCGAGCCAGGCGATCAACGAAGCCTGGGTCACGTTGTTCGCGTTGAGCGGCGGATTCAGGCCCGGCGCCAGCGCGGTGCCGATGCTGGCGTGGCGCGGACCGGCGGTGCGCGAATAGATCAGCACCTTGTCCTTGCGGTTTTCCGAGCCGTACCAGTCGTGGTAGCAGTGCGGGTCCGTGCCACGGCAGACGTTGTACGTCGGATCCCAGCTCGAGGGCAGCGCGCCGGGCGGCAGGTTGCCGTTGGTGGGGGTCGTGTTGTGGTCCGCGTACGCGGCGCCAGCGGCAACGGTTGCCGCGGCTGCGAACAAGGCCTGGGTGATGATCTTCGGTGCCATTGTCTTCCTGCTTTCCATGGTGGTGGGCCTTTCCAATGTGGAGCTTGTCTTGCCAGAAACGCGCCCGGGGGCGGTGCGGTCTGCGAGGTTCCGAGTGTTCTACTGTTCAGAACGTCGTTTTGTTTCTGGTCCGTCGCAGTATAGAACCCGAGTTCGGGGTGTCAATCGGTGGCTTCGGAGTTTGCTGCCCGCGCCATCCCCGAAACGAGGGGGTCGCGCGGGCGCCGAACCGGGGGCCAAAGCGTCAACGCCCCGCTGCGTGCGGGGCGTCGATTCAGGGTGAACGGATGCGTGCGCCGTTCAGGCGGCGCTGCGGTCGGCTCCGCTGGCTGCGCGCCGACGGCGTGTAAACAGCCAGCCGAAGGTGCCCAGACCCGCCAGCGTCATCGCGAGGCTGCCGGGCTCGGGCACCGCTGCCGGCGAGAAGGCGACGGCGTTGCCGGTGACGGAGTACGACGCCACATCGCCGTCGACGAGCGCGAAGTCGAGGTGGATCATGCCCTGCTGGTCACCGCTCATGCCCCCCGGCTGGGACGTGGAGATGGCGCCGAAACTGTAGGGCTCGAAGCTCTGGTTGGCATCTCCCGCGTACAGGTTCAGCGCCACCTGGCTGTAGTCGTTCAGCGCGTTGCCGCCGGGTGAATTGACGTTGTAGCTGTAGTAGATGTCGAAGCTGACATTGCCGGCCACGAAGTCGCCGTTGCTGTTGATCAGCCCGATCCAGCCCGCCTGGCTGACCGTCGCATTCGCCTGGTTGGGCAGCAGCGGCCCCGGCAGCGAGCTGGCGGTCGTCGACGCCGTGAGGTTGAAGCCGACGCTGGTGAACTGCGTGAAGTTGTCGGTGAACAGATTGGTGTCGGCCTTGGCCAACGCGTTCGCCGTCAGCGACGAACGCACGTAGCCGTTCCAGTCGAAGGCTTCGAGGAAGTTCGGCGGTGAGGCACCGTTCAGGCCACCGGCGTCGAGCGCCGAGGTCTGATAGGTCTGGTACTGGCCATCCATCGGCGCATACAGGAAGACCGTGGGATCGACGTTGTCGGTGGTGACGACGAAACCGTCGATCGACAGGCTCGCAGTGCCCGCGAAGGCGGCGGCCGGAACGAAGGCGGCCCCAACGGCCAGGACGATGGGCGCCATCCCGAACAGGACCTGACGCGTCGGTGGGCTCTTTCTCATTCGTGTCTCCAAGTGGTGAGTGCGGTGTGGACGAAGCGCGCCGGCGGCGGGTGGGCCGTGAGCGCCGGATTCGCATGCAGTTCCATCCAATCGACCAGATGTTCTATTTGACAGAACGGCATTCCGAAATCCTACGACCTCGACAGGATGCTGTCAAACTGGCGCCCCCTCATTCAGGTGGTGGCCACCCGCCACCACGCAGCATGTGCGCAGCGGCGCCGGCCGTGGTGACGCGAGGCCTGCGCGGGTTCGCGCGGGCGCGCGTGCAAGCGCGCTCGGGTGCTGCGGTCCGCCGTTCTCAGCGCAGCAGTCGCGACGACGCCGACCTACGGCGCCTTGTCCAGCGGCACACCCACCAGGCGCACCGTGCCCGACTTGTCCATCAGCCACAGGCGATCGTGCTGCGACGCATCGCGCGCGACGAAGGCCACGCGGTCGCCGATGGCGGTGAAGCGGCTCGGGAATGAAAGGCGGTCGCCGCTGCCCGGGTCGTCCAGCGCATGGGTGCCGCGCGCCGTGCCGTCGCTGGCCCATGGCCGCGGTGGGCTCCCATCGGCGGAGGCGCTGAAGTACAGCGTGCGGCCGATGCGGGTCAGCAGCGTCGGCAAGGCACTCGGGCCGCCGGCGCGCAAGTCGGCCACCATCTGCGTGCCGCCGCGCGTGCCGTCGCTGCGCCAGAGCTCCAGCCCATGCCTGCCGTCGGTGGCCGCAAAGTACGCGACATCGTCGACGGCGGTGATGTACGCGGTGCCCGAGCCTGTTGCGGCGCCGGCGCGCAGGTCGGCGATCATCGAGGTGCCGGCGTCGCTGCCGTCGCTCTTCCACGGCTCGAAGCCGTGCACGCCGTCGTTGGCGGCGAAAAACAGCGTGCTGCCCACAGCGGCCAGGTAGCCGGGCCGCGACGCGCCGGTTCCGGGGCGGATGTCCTTCACCATTGCGGTGCCTTCGGTCGTGCCGTCGCTGCGCCAGAGCTCCCAGCCGTGCGCGCCGTCGTTGGCAACGAAGAACAGCTCACCGCCGACCGCCGTGAGCTGTTCGGGAAGGCTGTCTTCGGCGCCGGGCCGGATGTCCCTGACCCGGCGCGGCGCGGCACCGGGCTTGTCGATGACCCAGAGTTCGCGGCCGTTGGCGGCGTCTCTGGCGGTGAAAAAGAGTTTGTGCCCCGCCACCCGCAACTCGGCAGGGCTCTGCAGTTGTTCGGTCGCCACCACGAGCCGCGTGCTGGCCGCATCGCCGGCGGTCTGCCACAAGCCGAATTCGCCACGCTCGCGTTGTGCAATGAAGTAGAGCGTGCCGGCGAATTCGGTCAGCGCACTGGGCATCGAACCTTCCGGTCCCGGCCACAGGTCGATGACGAGTTCGGTACCCGCTGCGCTGCCATCACAGCGCCAGAGCTCGAGCCCCGAACGGCCGTCGTTGGCGGTGAAGAAGATCTTGCCGTCGAAGCGCGTCAGGCTGCTGGGAAACGCGGCCCGGAAACCCGGGACCGTGTGCGAAAGGCGCGTGATGGCGCCGTTGCGCACGTCCACCGCCCATAGCGCCTGCGCCCACGCGGGATGGAAGGCGTTGAAGACCAGCGTGTGTTCGTTCAATGGCGTGAGGTCACGCGGGTCGACGATGACGCCGGCCACCGCCGCGCTGCCGTCATCAGGCATTGGCGCCGCCGCCCGCGCCGCAGGCACAACCAGGCCAACCAGACAGCATGAGGCCATCGACAACAGGCGTCGCAGGTGAAGAAGGTTCATCGTGGCTCCGTGGCGTTGCAAACGTCGGGACGGTCTGAAAGCAATGAAGGCAGAAGCGAAAACGGTGCCGCCTCGCAAACCAAGGCGGCACCGCAAAGGCAGCGACCGGCCCCTCTTCTTCAGCAAGAGGGGCCGGCGCTGGAACTCACTGCACTTCGATCTTGCCTGTCGAGCGCGGGTTCTGGCAGTCGTTGAAGAAGTAGGTGCCCGGCTCGGTGAACGTGTAGGCCCCCGATTGGCCCGGCGCCAGGCTGATGTTGAACTTGCCTTCGAAGAACTGCGTCGCGCAATGCGTGAACGCGCTGCTCGCCGGGTTGCTGAACGTCACCGTGGTGCCCACCGGCACCTGCATCCAGGTCGGATACATGCCGTTGGTGCTGCCGCTGTTGATCGATTGCTCGTTGGCGGTGGCCGACGAACGGCCCAGCAGCACGGTGTTGTTCACCACCGTGCCCGCAACCGGGTTGCCCGACACCGCGCGCCGCACGTCCGGCGGCTTCGGCGTGTCGGCCTGTGCCACCGTGCCGCCCACCTTGAACGCCCACAGGTTGTCACCCAGCGGGGTCGAGTTGCCGAACGGAATGCTGGTGCCGCCGGCGTAGAAGGCCACGTACTGTTCACCGTCCACTTGATACGTGATCGGGCTCGCGCTGATGGCCGCGCCGGTCTGGAAGCGCCACAGTTCGCGCCCGGTGGCGGCATCGAGTGCCAACGCATAACCATCGACCTGGCCGACGAAGAGCACGTCGCCGGCGGTCGACAGAACACCCTGGCCGGTGCCCATCGAATACGGCATCGCGCGCTTCCAGCGCACGAGGTTCGTGCTGGGGTCGACGGCAACGACGGCGCCCGTCATGTATTCACCCGGTGCACGCAGGCCGTTGCTGCCTTCGTTCAGCGAATGCGCCGCCGCCTGGTAGCCCATGCCGGTGTACACCAGCTTCGTGCTCTGGCTGTACGACTTCTGGTTCCAGGTGGCGCCGCCGCCGTTTTGCAGCATGCTCAGGATCGGCACGCCATCCCAGTGCGGTGCGTACTGGCAGGCCACGGGATAGTTGGGCACCGCACGGTTCGGACTGCCGGGCACCGGTCCGCCCAGCGGCTCGACCACCGGGCAGGTCTCGGTCCACGGCCCCTGGCGCGGCCGCGGCTGCGTCGGATACGAGGCCTGGCGCGCATCCACCGGCACCGGCACTTCGTCGATGCCCAGCGGGGCCGAACCATCGCGGCGGTCGAGGATGAAGTAATTGCCGGTCTTGCCGCCGTAGATCAGCACCTTGCGTGCCTTGCCGGCGATCGTCACGTCGGCCAGCACCGGGTACATGTTGTCGTTGTCCCAGATGTCATGGTGCACGCTCTGGAAGTGCCACTTGTATTCGCCGGTCTTCCAGTCCAGCGCCACCACGGAGTCGGCGAACAGGTTCTGGCCCGGGCGTGCGGAGCCGTCCTGCGACGAACCGCCGCGCGCGTTGCCGAAGGTCCAGTAGACGAGGCCGAGCTCGGGGTCGACCGCCGGGTGCACCCACGGCGCGGCGCCGGCACGCTTGTTCGGCGGCGCATCGCCCCAGGTGTCGTAGCCCAGATCACCGGGGTTCTGCGGCACGCCGAAGAAGGTGGTCAGGATGTTGCCGTTGGTCGCGTCGACCGAGAAGGCAGCGTTCGCGCTTGCATCGGCGGTGCCGATGTACAGCCGCTTGTCGGCGTAGACCAGCGCCGGCTTGCCGACGTTGCCCAGTCCCGTGTACGGCGCCGACTGCCACATCAGGGCGCCGGTGTTGATGTCCAGCGCGATGAGCTTGCTCTGCGACAGCGTATAGACCAGGCCCAGGTCCTTGGCGATCGCCAGCCCGCGGCGCGTGGCCGACGACGGTGGCGTCCAGCGCCACTTGATGGCGCCGGTCTTGCCATCGACGGCGACGACGTTGGCGTGTCCAGTCTCCAGGAAGATCACGCCGTCGACGGCGACCGGCGTGCTCTGGTTGCTGGTCGGGTTCTGGCCCGGCTCGACATGCGTCATCCACGCGCCGCCCAGGTTCTTCACATTCATGCGCGTGATCTTCTTCAGCGCCGAATAGTTCTGGTTGCCCAGGTTGCCGCCGATCTTCGGGAAGTCGTTGTCGCCCGGCGTGCAGCAGGCGTCGAGATCGACCGCCGCGGCGAGCGCCGTCTGCGAGGCCAGCAACGCGAGAGCACCGCTGGCTGTGAGAAGTGCGGTGACGAGTTTCAGTTTCATGCGAGGTCTCCTGTCCTGTACTGCGGCGCCGCCATCGCGGCGCCTGGGTTGCCGTTGCGCTGACCGGGCCCGCAGGCCCGCCACGATCCTTCGCGGATGTTTTCGGTGCTCCCATCAGCGCCCCGCCGGCCGAAGCGCAGCCTCTTGGGCACCGCCGCGGTCGCATCAGGACAGTTCTGTTCTGCAGAACACCGTTTTGAAATCGTAAGGATGCGCGATGAACCTGTCAACGGTGAAAGCCGTGAACAGAAAAAAAACGCGGTCGCGACGGCGTCGGGGAATCACGTGGACGTCAGGCGGGCATCACAGGTGCGCCGAAGCCGGGCGACGCATGAACTGACGAACGCGGCAGGCGGCTGCGCGCCGCATGAACACCGAGCCGGCCGGGCGCCTGGTTCAGCGCCGCGGGGTCGGCGCGATGCGCTGCGTGGTCGCACGCGTGCGCCCGGCTGCGCGCGCGAGCGATGACCGGCATCGGGCCCGGCCGCCCGCTCTTTGCGCGCGCCGCGGCGCGCGCAAAAGGCCGGCCGGGCCGTCAGCCCGCGCTGCCCGCGGGGCGACGCGATGCGCGCTTGGCGGCCGCCGGCGCTTCGCTTTTCGCGGCCGTCTTCGCCGTGCTCCTGGCGCTGCGGGCTGCGGTGTTGGCGGCGGTCTTCGCCACCACCGCTTCGAAGGGCACGTTCCAGCCCCGCAACGTGGGATCGTCGACCATGCCGCCAAAGGTCTGCGTCAACTGCTTGGCGTAGCGAAACAACACCGGCACCAGCGCCGCTTCGCCCACCGAGTCCAGGCGGTAGCGCGGACCGGAGACACTCAGCGCGCCCATCAGCCGGTTGCCGGTGCCGAACACCGGCGCGGCGATCGCCGCGGTCTCCTCGTCGCGCTCGCCATACGACGCCGCATACATGCGCCGCCGCACCTCGTCCAGGCGGGCGCCGGGGCCGCCGTCGAAGGCGCGCAGCACATGGCCGGCAGCACCCACCGTCAGCGGCAGGCGGTCGCCGATGTGCAACGCGTGGCGGATCGCGCGCGTGCTGTCCACGCGGTGCAGGCACACCCGCTGGCTGCCTTCGACGATGTAGAACGACGCGCCCTCGTTCAGCTCGTGCGCCATGCGCTCGAGCACCGGCGGCACGATGTCCGAAGTGCGGAAGTGACGCTGGTACAGCTCACCCAGCGACAGCACCCGGGAGCCCAGGCGATAGGTGCCGTCAACCGAGCGCAGCACGTAGCCGGCCCGTTCAAGTGACTTGATCAGGCGCAGCACCGTGCTTTTGTACAGCCCGGTTCGTTTGGACAGATCGGCCAGCGTCACGCGGTCTTCGGTCAACGCATCCAGGATGGACAACGCCCTGTCGACGGCTGCAACGCCTTCCTGCTCGCTCATTTCTACGGCCTCAGCTCATTGCGGGCGTCAAGCGTAGCCGATAGCGCGACCTCCACGGCGGCCGACGCGCAACCTCGGGCCTTCCCCTACTCTGGGGAGCCTGTTTCAAACTAGAACCATGTTATGCTGAACGGAACGATGACGGGGGTGCGACGATGGCAACCCCGCTGCGCAAGGCCTTGCAAATCATGACGACCGGCACCGACACCCTTCCCCTCTACGGCCACTACATCGACGGGGCCAGCGTGCCGCCGTCGTCGGGCCAGTACCTGTCCACCGACGACCCCTACACCGGCCAGACCTGGGCCCGCATCGCGCGCGGCAACGCGGCCGACGCTGTGGCCGCCATCGACGCCGCGCAACGCGCGTTCGCGTCCGGCGCCTGGCCGGCGCTCACGCCGTCGGAGCGCGGCCGGCTGCTGTGGCGTCTGGCCGATCTCGTCACCATCCACGCGCCGCGGCTGGCCGAGATCGAACAGCGCGACAACGGCAAGCTCTCCAGCGAGGTGGTCGCGCAGGTGCGCTACATGGCCGACTACTTCCGCTACTACGCGGGTCTGGCCGACAAGGTGCAGAGCGCCGTGCTGCCCACCGACAAGAAAGGCGTCTTCGCCTATACGAAGTACGAGGCCAAGGGCGTGGTGACGATCATCACGCCGTGGAATTCACCGCTCACGCTGACGAGCTGGAAACTTGCACCGGCGCTGGCCGCCGGCTGCACCGCCGTGATCAAGCCGTCGGAATTCACGTCGGCGTCGATGCTCGAATTCGCGCAGCTCTTTGCCGAAGCGGGGTTTCCGAAAGGCGTCGTCAACGTCGTCACCGGGCTCGGGCCCGAGCTCGGCGAAACGCTGGTCACGCACCGCGATGTCGCGCACATCGGCTTCACCGGCGGCTCGGTCGCGGGACGCAGGATCTACGAACTGGCGGCACGCCACTTCAAGACGGTGACGCTGGAGCTCGGCGGCAAGTCGCCCAACATCGTTTTCGACGACGCCGATCTCGACCAGGCCGTGAAAGGCGTGGTCTCGGGCATCTTCGCGGCGTCGGGCCAGAGCTGCCAGGCCGGATCGCGGCTGCTGCTGCAGCGCTCGATCCACGATGCCTTCATCAGGAAGCTCGTCACCTTCATGCACGACGTGCGGCTGGGCGACCCGAAGGATCCCGCCACCCAGGTGGGACCGATCGCGACGCGGCCGCAGTTCGAGAAGATCCTCGGCTACATCGACATCGCCCGCACCGAAGGCGCAAGCTGCGTGCTCGGCGGCAAGAGCCGGCCCGACCTGGGCGCCGGCCAGTTCATCGAACCCACCATCTTCACCGGCGTGCGCAACGACATGCGCATCGCGCAGGAAGAGGTGTTCGGCCCGGTGCTGGCGGTGATTGCCTTCGACGACGAACAAGACGCCGTGCGCATCGGCAACGACATCCCCTTCGGCCTTGCCGCGGCGGTGTGGACACGTGATCTGCGGCGCGCGATGACGATGACCGACAAGCTCAAGGCCGGCACCGTGTGGGTCAACAACTACCGCGCCACGAGTTTCACGTCGCCGTTCGGCGGCTACAAGGAATCCGGCATCGGCCGCGAGTCGGGCACCGAGACGATCAAGGAATACCTGCACACCAAGTGTGTCTGGATCTCCTCCGATCTCGATGTGCCGAACCCCTTCATCCGGCGCTGACCGCGAGAAGATGGGCTTGGAAAAAATCGACAGGGGGACTTCATGACGCGCGCGCTGCAGGGAATGCGTGTACTCGATCTGACCAACGTGCTGGCGGGGCCGTACTGCGCCTACCAGCTTGCGCTGCTGGGCGCCGAGGTGCTGAAGGTGGAGGCGCCCGGCGAGGGCGACCTGGCGCGCCAACTCGGCGCCGACGCCGAGCTCAATGCGCAGCACATGGGTGTGTCGTTCCTGGCCCAGAACGCCGGCAAGAAGTCCATCACCGTCAACCTCAAGAGCGACGACGGCAAGGAGGTGCTGCGCTGCCTGGTGCAAAACGCCGACGTGCTGGTGGAAAACTTCAGGCCTGGCGTGATGGCCCGGCTCGGCCTGGCGTACGAGGACCTGAAGCAGCACAACCCGGCGCTCGTCTACTGCGCCATCTCGGGCTTCGGCCAGACCGGACCGCTGAAGAACGCCCCCGCCTACGACCAGATCATCCAGGGGCTGTCGGGCGTGATGAGCATCACCGGCTCGGCGCAGAGTGCGCCACTGCGCGTGGGTTATCCGGTGGCCGACACGCTCGCCGGCGTGATGGCCGCGTTCGCGATCTGCGCCGCGCTGGTGCGCCGGCTGCAGTCCGGCGAAGGCAGCTTCGTCGATGTGTCGATGCTGGACTCTGCACTCAGCGCGATGGGCTGGGTGGTCTCGAACTACCTCACCGCCGGTGTCGAGCCGAAGGCGCATGGCAACGACAACTTCACCGCCGCGCCGTCGGGCGCGTTCCGCGCCCGCGACGGCATGCTCAACATCGCGGCCAACAAGCAGTCGCAGTTCGAGGCGCTGGTGGTGGCGCTCGGCCGCCCCGAGCTCGCCACCGATGCGCGCTTCAAGGCGCGCGAGGACCGCAAGCGCCACCGCGCGGCACTCACCGCCGAGCTCGAGCAGGCGCTCGCCGAACGCTCGTGCGCCGAGTGGGAAAAGCTGTTCAACGACATCGGCATTCCGGCCGGCGCGGTGCTGACGGTGCCGCAGGCGCTGGCGCTGCCGCAGGTGACCCACCGCGGGCTGCTGAAGTCGCTCGACACGACGGCGACGCTCGGCCGCCCGCTCACCGTCGTGCGCAGCGGCTTCAAGATGTCCGACGGCGGCGACCCCGACGTGCATGCAGCGCCGCCGACGCTGGGCCAGCACACCGACGAGGTGCTGGCGAAGCTGGGCTACGGCGCGGACGACATCAAACGGCTCAGGCAGGCGGGTGCGATATGAGATGCCCACGATTGACTCCACGAGCGAGCGCATGAGCTCGCCCCCATCCGACAAATCGGCCGCGCAGCGGCTCGAAGAAGCCAGCCTTTGGTGGCAGACCGCCATCGTCGACATCCAGCCCGGCAGCATCGCGTTTCGCGGCTATGCGATCCAGGATCTCATCGGCCGCGTCTCGTACCCGGCCATGGTGTGGCTGATGCTGCGCGGCGAACTGCCGCTGCCGTGGCAGGCCGGCCTGCTGGAAGCCACGCTGGTGGCCGGCGTCGACCACGGGCCGCATGCGCCGTCGATCGCGGCGTCGCGCATGGCCGTGAGTTGCGGCCTGCCGCTGAACGGCGCCATGGCCTCGGCGATCAACATGCTCGACGACGTGCACGGCGGCGCCGGCCAGCAGTGCATGGAACTGATGCAGCAGATCGCCGACAGCGCCGCCGGCCCTGAAGCCAGCGACGACGAGATCGGCGCCGGGCTCGACCGTTTCATCGCCGCGCACGGCAAGATCATTCCCGGCTTCGGCCATCGCTGGCACGGCGTGGACCCGCGCGCGGTGCGCCTGCTGGCGCTGGTGCGCCAGGCGCAGCAGCGCGGCGAGATCGGCGGCCGCTTCGCGCGCATCGGCCAGCGCATCGAGCGCATCATGCAGGCTCGCAAGGGCACGCCGATCCCGATGAACATCGACGGCGCCACCGCCGCCATCTATCTCGAACTCGGCTTCGCGCCGCCGCTGGGCCGCGGCCTGTTCATCCTCTCGCGCTCGGTCGGCATCCTCGCCCACGCGTGGGAGCAGACGCAGCAGGGCCAGCGGCTGAAGGGCCCGATGTCACCCAGCATTCCCTATCGCTACACCGGCGAGCCGCGGCGCGAACTGAACAACGCGCCGGCCCGCCCGAACCTGGAAGAGCCGTCATGAAGAAGCTGATCTCCGAACAACTCGTCAAGTACCTCGAAGACCGCGGTGTCGAATACCTGTTCGGCCTGTGCGGCCACACCAACATCGCGGTGCTGGCGGCGCTGCGCGACTCGACACTGAAATTCGTCAACACGCGCCACGAGCAGATCGCAGCCCACATCGCCGACGGCTACGCGCGCGCGAAGAAGACCACCGCGGTGATGCTGTCGCACCTGGGCCCGGGGCTGACGAATGCATCCACCGGCGTCGCGAATGCGGCGCTCGACTCGGTGCCGCTGGTCGTCATCGCCGGCGACATTCCGAGCCACTACTACGGCAAGCATCCGCACCAGGAAGTCAATCTGCATGCGGATGCGGCGCAGTCCGAGATCTACCGCCCGTTCGTCAAGCGCGTCTGGCGCGTCGAGCGCCCCGACCTCTTCCCCGAAATCCTGGAGAAGGCCTTCCAGCTCGCCGAAAGCGGTCGCCCGGGCCCGGTGCTGGTGTCGGTGCCGATGGACATCTTCTCGATGCAGATCGACACCGCGCTGTTCGAGCGCCTGGCGCTGCACACGAAGACGCTGCACAAGCCGTCGATGGACGACCCGACGGCCGAACGCATCGTGCGCACGCTGCTGGACGCGAAGAACCCGGTGATCTACGCCGGCGGCGGCGTGCTGCTGGCCGATGCCGCCGACGAACTGCGTGCGTTCGCCGAGCATCTGGCGATTCCGGTGGCGCATTCGCTGATGGGCAAGGGCGCGCTGCCCGACGACCATGCGCTGACGCTGGGCATGACCGGCTTCTGGGGTACGAAGTTCGTCAACGAGAAGTGCCGCAACGCCGACTGGGTGATCGGCCTGGGCACCCGTTTCGCCGAGGCCGACTGCAGCTCGTGGGAGCCCGAGTTCACCTTCAGCTTCCCGCCCACGCAGCTCATCCACATCGACATCGACGCGAGCGAGATCGGCCGCAACTTCCCGGCCGCCATCGGCGTCGTCACCGACCTGAAGCAGGCCTTGATCGTGCTGAACCGCGTGGCGCGCAGGCTGCTGCCGCAGGCGCGCCGCAACCAGGCGCTGGTCGACGAGATTGCCGACTACCGCGCCGAGTTCGTGGCCGGCAACCGCAAGCATGTGAAGGACGACAGCTACCCGCTGCGGCCCGAACGCATCCTCGCCGTCGTGCGCGATGCATTGCCGCGCGACGCCATCATCACCACCGATGTGGGCTGGAACAAGAACGGCGTCGGCCAGCAGTTCCCGGTCTACACGCCGGGCAGCATCCTGACGCCGGGCGGCTTCGCGACGATGGGCTTCGGCGCGCCGGCGGCCATCGGCGCCAAGCTCGCCTGCCCCGAGCGTGTCGTCGTCGCACTCGTCGGCGACGGCGGCTTCGGCCAGAACCCGGCCGTGCTGGCGACCGCGGTCGAACAAGGCATTGCGGTGATCTGGGTGGTGATGAACAACGGCGCCTACGGCACCATCGCCGGGCTGCAGATGGCGCACTTCGGCACCACCATCGGCTGCATCTTCAAGCGCGACGGCCAGCCCTATTCACCCGACTTCGCCGCCATCGCACGCGCCTACGGCGCCGACGGCGTGAAGATCGACTCGGCAGCGCAGTTCAAGGATGTGCTCGAACAGGCGATCGCCGCGAAGCGCCCGTTTGTCATCGACGTGGCGATGCTCAACGAGCCGGTGCCCACCGCCGGCCACTGGAACATCAACGACATCTACAGCCCCGGCGGCCGTGACAAGCACCACGTCGCCGTGAACTGAAGGCGACGACATGGCGCAGTCGATGCGGATGCGCACGCGGGCGATGGGCATGTCCACGGGCAGCACCGCGCGCCCGGACGCCGCCGCCCCCGCGACGCGCAGCGTGCCGATGCGCCAGCCGCGTCGCGCCGGCGCAGCGCCGTGGCTATGCCTCGGCGCAGCCGTGGTGCTGTGTGCCTGGGCCGGCTGGAAGTGGCTGGGCAGCGCGTCGCACCTGGCGTCGTCGGCGCCGCAGCCACCGGCGGTGTATGCAGCGCCTTCGCTCGACGCCGCCACGCTGCTCGGTGTGCACGCTTCGCCGCAGGCCGCCGCACCCGCGGCACCGCCCGCGCCGCCGCTGCCGTTCACTTTCATCGGTAGCTGGAGCGCAGGCCGCACGACGGTGGTTTATCTGCGGCGCGACGACCGGCCCTACACCATCAAGGGGCCGGGCCGCATCGACGCCGACTACGCCGTGGTGGCCATCGAGCGCGACCGCATGACGCTGAAATACCTGCCCACCGGTGCCCTCAGCCACCTGAAGCTGGAAGCGGGCGCCGTGGCGCACGCCGGCACGCGCGCGGCCGGCCTTCCCACCGCGTCCGCGGTCTTGCGACAGCCGCCATCGCCGGTCGCGCGCGCGACCGGCGCGCAGCCCGAAGAGCCGCAAGAAGACAACTGACAGCGACGGCCCAACGCGCCTACCCGGCGCCGACGCCGGTGCCGCACAGGCTGTTCAGTAGAACCAGTGCGCCGGCACCATCACCAGCTTCGGGAACAGCACGAGCAGGAACATCGTGACGAACTGGGCGGCGACGAACGGCACGACACCGCGCACCACCGAGTCCATGTCGAGCCTGCCGGCGCCGGCCACCGTGTTCAGCACGACACCGACCGGTGGCGTGATGAGCCCGATGGCCAGGTTCATCATGAAGACGACGCCGAAGTACACCGGGTCGATGCCGGCGGCGCTGACCAGCGGCATCAACACCGGCGACAGGATGAGGATCGTCGGCGTCATGTCCATCGACGTGCCGACCGCCATCACCAGCATCATGATCGCGATCATCAGCAGCCTCGGGCTGCCGATCAACGGCTGCAGCAGCGCAATCACCTGCCCCGGGATATTGGCCACCGTGATGAGCCATGCGCTCACGGCGGCTGCAGCGACGAGGAACATCACCACCGAACTCGTCTTCGCTGCGGCGACGAAGACGTGATAGAGCTGCGCGGGCCCGATTTCGCGGTACACCAGTGTCGACACGACGATCGCGTAAACCGCCGCCACCACGGCTGCCTCGGTCGGCGTGAAGAAGCCGAATTTCAGCCCGAAGATGATGATGAACGGCAGAAACAGCGCCCAGATGGCGTCGCGAAATGCACGCATCACCTCGGGCAGCGAGCGGCGCGCTGGCGGTGTGACGTGCTCGGCACGCGCCACCCACCACCACATCGCCCACAACGTGGCGCCCATCATCAGCCCCGGGAAGATGCCGGCGAAGAAGAGCTTCGAGATCGACACGTTGGCGGCGACGCCGAAGACGACGAAACCGATGCTCGGCGGAATGATCGGCGCGATGATGCCGGCCGACGCGATGAGTCCGGCCGAGCGCGCCTTGTCGTGTCCTGCGGCCACCATCATCGGCAACAGCAACGTCGTCAGCGCCGCCGCGTCGGCCACCGCCGAACCCGACAGCGCCGCCAGCAGGCAGGCGGCGACGATAGTCACGTAGCCCAGGCCGCCGCGCACATGGCCCACCAGGGCGAGCGCCAGTTCGACGATGCGGCGCGACAGGCCGCCGACGTTCATCACCTCGCCGGCGAGGATGAACAAGGGTGCGGCGAGCAGCGGAAAACTGTCGGCCCCGTTGACGATGTTCTGCGCCAGGATCTGGGGGTCGAACATGCCCAGTTGCCACATCAGCGCCACACCCGAGGCCAGCAGCGCGAAGGCGATCGGAATGCCGACCGCCATGGCGGCGACCAGTGAAGCCAGGAACACGAGCAGGGTCACACGCGCTCCTGAAGGCGGGTTTCTTCGTCGGCGGCCGGCGGCGGCACCGGCGGTGCACCAGACGGCAGACGCAGCAGTTCGCCGATGATGACGGCCGCGGCAGAGACGCTGAAAACGACGCCGCTGCCGTAGAAGATCGCCATCGAGTAGCCGCTGGAAGGCGCCGAGACATCCCAGTTGATCTTCGTCTGCTCGAGCGCGCCGCGGAACAGCAGCCAGCAGATGAACAACATCACGAGGTAGCTCAGCGCGATGCAGACCCTGCGTCCGCGCCGGCCCAGGCGCTTGACAAGCATCTCGGTGCCCAGGTGCGCGTGTTCACGCAATGCAATGATGGCCCCCAGAAAGGTCAGCCAGACGAAGCACCAGCGCGAAAGCTCTTCCGACGTCGAGATGCCGGAGTTGAAAAAATATCGCAGCACGACGTTGCCGAACACGAGCACGACCATCGCCGCCAGACACAAGGCGATGACCGCTTCGAGCGCCTTGCAATAGAGTTGAAGCAGTCGGTCCATATGAAATGCGCCGGAGGCCGGTGATTTGCGCGCAGAGATGAATGCATTGTCGTAGCGGCAGGCGCAATGCACACGAGCGCGCGCGACCCCGGGAATGCTCCGGAGCGCGCGCGCCCGAGACCGCTCACTTGTGGATGCGCGCCAGCTCGTCGAGATACAGCTTGGCGATGGCGGGGTCGTAGCTGGCGATGAACTTCTGCACCACCGGCTTGGCGATGTCGCGCATGCGGTTCAGCTCGGCCGGCGCCACTTCGTTGAACTGCATGCCCTTGGCCTGCAACTCGGCCACGGCCTTGGCCGCTGCCGCGCGGCTGACCTGGCGCTGGTACGGACGCGTTTCGTTGGCGGCGTCGTTCATGATCTTCTGCTCGGCCGGCGACAGCTTGTCCCAGAATTTCTTGCTGACGAGCACGATGTTCGCGGCATAGACGTGGTTGGTCGCGCTGACGTACTTGTTCACTTCATAGAACTTGTTCGACAGGATGACCGAGAACGGGTTCTCCTGGCCGTCCACCGCCTTCGATTCGAGCGCGCCGTACAGCTCGGCAAACGGCATCGGCACCGGGTTGGCCTTGAAGGCCTTGAAGGTCTCCAGGAAGACCGGGTTCGGAATCACGCGCAGCTTCAGGCCTTCCAGGTCTTCGGCCTTCGTGATCGGGTGCTTGCTGTTGGTGACGTTGCGAAAGCCCAGGTCCCAGTAGCCCAGCGCGACCAGGCCCTTTTCGGGCAGCTTGGCGATCAGCGCCTGGCCCAGCGGCCCGTCCAGCAAGGCGTCGGCCTGCGCGAAGTTGCCGACCGAGAACGGGAAGTCGATGAGGCCGAACTCCTTGACGATGCCCGCCAGCGACGTGGTCGACGGCGCCGACATCTCCTGGATGCCGCCCTGCAGCGCGGATTGCTGCTGCAGTTCGTTGCCCAGCGTCGACGCCGGGAATTCCTGCACCTTCATCTTGCCGCCGCTCTTGGCAGCCACCAGTTCGGCGAAGCGCTTGACGCCGAAGCTCACCGGATGATCGGTGTTGTTCAGATGCCCGAAACGGATCGTGCGCTCATGGATGTCCTGCGCGTTCGCGCCGACCGAACCGACCATGCCGACCACCAGCGCCCCCAGGCTCAGCAGGTGGGTGATTCTTGGTTTCATGTGATGTCCTCTGGGAAAGTGGGTGGAGTGCCGCCGGCCACCTGCGCCGCACGAACGCCCCGCGACGGTGCGATGGTTTCATTGTTGTGCGTTCTGTGCATCAGAACGCAGTTCCAAATTGTAGCGACACCGAATGAGGGGTCAACGAGGGTTCCTACTTAGCCCGGCGGCGCACGGACCGCGCGCCAGGCGGCGCCGGGAACACACCGCCGAACTGCGCCGTCAACGCCGCCGCGCACGCCTGCACCAGCGGGCCGTGCGATGCCGCCAGCCGTGTCGACGGCATCGTCAGCACGACGACGCCGGCCAGCGCGGCGGCGGCGTCGAACACCGGCGCCGCGGCGCCCGCCACCTCGGGGTCGACATCGTCCACCGCCAGCAGCAGCAGTTCATTGCGGATCTTCGCGTGCTGCACGCCACGCAGCCCGGACATCGCGGCCATCACGCGGCCGCCGAAACCGCGGTTCAGCGGCAGCAGGTCGCCGGGGCGGCCGTGGTCGCGCAGCGGCTGCGGCGAATCGATGCGGTACAGGCACAGATCGCGGTTGCCCTGCGGCACATGGAATGACGCGCTTTCGCGCGTGCTCGCCACCAGTTCGCGCAGCGCCGGCAGCACGAACTCGCCGATCGAAAACGACGCCGCGTGCACCGCGTGCAGCCGGCTGATGGCCGAGCCGAGGCCGAAGCGGCCGTCGGCATGGTGGTACACCAGACGCGCATGTTCCAGCGACGCCAGCAGGCGCAGCACCGTGCTCTTGTACTGCTTGGTGCGTTCGGACAGGTCCGACAGCGACAACATCGGCTCATCGAGCGTGAACGCGCCCAGCAACGACAGCGCGCGGTCGACCGACGCCACGCCACCCGGCGCGGCGACTTCTTCGGACAACGGAGCCTGGCTGGCCTTTCTCGGCATGGCGGGCGGCGCGCATTTGCATGCGGCAGGGTTGGGTCGACAGTGGCATTGTGTCAGAACAGTACGACGTTCTTTTACGCAGAACACTCGATGACGCGCTGAATCCGCCCGGCGCTGCCGATCGCCACCTTCGCGTGGCGTGGCGTAGAGTCACGTCGAAGCCTGCTCCAGGCCCAGTTCAGGACACCCCCACCATGGCCCTTCCGCATGCACAACCCGGTCAAGCGCTCCCCGTGCAGCCTTATGGCGAGCGCCTGGCCGAGCACAAGACCTGCGCGTTGTTCAAGTCGGTCGACCTCGAAGTCATGCGCGTCGTGCTGCGCGCGGGCAAGTCACTGCCGCCGCACCGCGTGCCCGGCGAGATCACGATCCAGTGCCTGGAGGGCAGCCTGATCGTCGTCGCGGGCGGCGAAGAGCGACCGCTCGCCGCCGGCGAGCTGCTGTTCCTGCGCGGCGATGTCATGCACAGCCTGCGCGCGCGCTCGGACGCGTCGGCGCTCGTGACGGTGGCGCTGAAGTAGCGCCGAAGGTGGCCTTGCACCGCCTTCGGCGCCCGGCCTTCGCTCAGCCTGCCGCGGTTTCCTCGATCAGGCCCTTCTTCTTCAGCAGCGGCTGCACCGTCGGCGCGCGGCCGCGGAAGGCGGCGAAGGCCGCGCCCGGCTCCAGCGTATTGCCGCTGGCGTAGATGTAGCGCCGCAGCGCGTCGGCCACGCGTGCATCGAAAGGATTGCCGGCTTCGTTGAAGGCGTCGTAGCCGTCGGCGTCCAGCACCTCGGCCCACAGATACACGTAGTAGCCGGCGGCATAACCCGAACCCGAGAACAGATGCTGGAAATGCACCAGCCGGTGGTTCTGGCCGACGCCGGCGGGCAGGCCCTGGCGCTGCAGCAGCTCGGCCTCGAAACGGCACAGGTCGGCCGGCGGCTCGGCGTCGGGCAGCGCGTGCACGGCCATGTCGGCAATCGCGCTCGCGGTGTAGCGCACGGTTTCGTAGCCCTGGTTGAAGCGGCGCGCCGCATGCATGCGGCGCATCAGGTCGTCAGGCATCGGCGCACCGCTTTGCCAGTGGCGTGCGTGGCGCTTCAGCACCTCGGGCTCGGTGATCCAGTGCTCGAAGATCTGCGACGGCAGTTCGACGAAGTCGCGCAGCACCTGCGTGCCCGACAGGCGGCTGAAGGTCACGTTCGACAGCAGCCCGTGCAGGCCGTGGCCGAATTCGTGGAACAGCGTGCGCGCATCGTCCAGCGAGAGCAGCGTCGGCTGGTCGGGCGAGCCCTTGGCGAAGTTGTTGTTGTTCAGGATCAGCGGCAGGTCGAAGCCGCCCAGCGGCGCGTTGCGGCTCTGCCAGCGCAGCGAACTCATCCAGGCGCCGCTGCGTTTGCTGGCGCGCGCGAAGTTGTCCTGCAGGAACACGCCGACGACCTTGCCGTCGGCGTCGCTGACCTCGTAGGCCTTCACGTCGGGGTGGTACAGCGGCAGATCGGCACGCGGCGTGAAGTGCAGGCCGAACAGGCGTTGCGCGCAGTCGAATGCCGCTGCGACGATGTTCTCGAGCCTGAAGTACGGCTTGATCTCGGCGTCGTCCAGGGCATAACGCTGCTGGCGCACCTTCTCGGCCCAGTAGCGCCAGTCCCAGCTTTCGATCTCGCCGCTGGCACCCTGGGCGTCCATCACCTCGCGCAGCGCGGCGCGCTCGCGCTGCACCGCGCTCAGCGCGCGCGGCCACACCTCGTCCAGCAGCGTGCGGACCGCCACGTGCGAGCCGGCCATGGTGTCGGTGAGCGCGAAGTCGGCGAAGCTGGCGTGGCCGTGCAGCCGCGCCTGTTCGTTGCGCAGGCGCAGGATGCTGCGCGCCACCTCGCGGTTGTCGTGTTCGCCCGCGTGTTCGCCGCGGCCGGTCCAGGCGCGCCACGCCTGTTCACGCAGGTCGCGCCGTTCGGAGAAGGTGAGAAACGGCACGATGAGCGAACGCGACAGCGTGATCACGTGGCCAGGCAGTGCGCGCTCCACGGCCGCCTGGCGCGCCGCCGCGCGCACGAACTCGGGCAGCCCGGCGAGCGCGGCTTCGTCCTGCAGATGCAACTGGAAGGCCGATTCGTCGTGCAGCACGTTCTGCGCGAAACGCGTCGTCAGCGCGGCCAGTTCTTCCATCACCTGCGCATAACGTCTTTGCGCCGCGCCCTGCAGCCGCGCGCCGGCACGCACGAAGTCCAGATGCACACGTTCGAGCAGGCGGCGTTCTTCGTCGCCCAGGCCCAGCGTGTCGCGCTGCGCATGCAGCGCATCGATGCGCGCGAACAGCGCGGGGGCCATGTGCACGGCGCTGTCGTGCGCCGCCAGCGGCGCGGCCATCTCGCGCTGCACGGCCTGCAGCGCCGGGCTGGTTTCCGACGCCGTAAGGTTGAAGAACACCGACGCCACGCGCGCCAGCAGACGGCCACTGCGGTCGAAGGCCGCGAGCGTGTTGTCGAAGTCCACCGGCCCGGCCTGCGCGGTGATGGCGCGCAGTTCGTCGCGCTGCTGCTGCATCGCCGCCTGGAACGCGGGCGCAAAGTGCGCGGCGTCGATCTCGTCGAACGGCGGCAGGCCGTGCGGCGCGGTCCAGCGCTGCAGCAGCGGATTGGTGGCGGTGTCGCTCATGGTGGTGTCGCCCTTCACTGGCCGCGCTTGATCGCGATTTCGTCGTCTTCGCGGTAGCGCCGGTCGCCACAGGCGTCGATCCAGGCCGTGTTCTGCTCGTTCACGCTGTTCGCGCGCGTGACCATCTCGGCGTTGCGCCGGTTCCAGTCGTTGGCCTTGTCTTCCAGCGCCTTGGCCTTGGCGTTGTAGGCATCCACCGTGCCCTGGCTGCCGGCAAGCTTGGCGCGATCGGCCTCGAGCGCCTCCTGCTCGGCCTTCAGCGCGGCGCCTTCGCGTTCGACGTTGGCGCGATCGGCATCGGAGTGGCGCCCGGTCGGCGAGTCCAGCCCCTTCACGCGTTCGTTGTAGGCGCTGACCTTGGCGCTGAATGCCGTGAAGCGTGCATTCAGGTCGACCACCTGTTTACTCAACGCCTCGACCTCGGCGCGGTCGGTCTTCAGGTCGTTCTGCTGCGCCACCAGCGCCTGCTTTTCGTCGCGCATCGACGTCTGCGCGGCCTCGATCTCGGCGCGGCGCGTCGTCAGCGCGTCCTGCTGGCTCAGGCAGGCGCGCAGTTCGTCGCGCGTCAGGATCTTGCCGCTGCCGGCACCGCCGCCCAACGAACGGGTCTTGCCCGGCGTCGCGGTCTGGGCGTTGGCCGGGCCGAGGCCCAGGCTGAGGGCAAGCGCAAACAGCGCGGGGATGGCGAAACGCATCATTTCATTCCTTGCATGGCGGTGCGCGGCGTGGCCGGCGAAGCCCGCAATGATGCCATCGGCCCGTCGCCTTGTTCGCCGCCGGCCGCGGCAGCACACTGCCGGCTCGGTCAATGACGGAGGGGGCATGGCAGTTCTGGATATGCAGCGGGAAACACGGTGACGCAACGCCCACCCGACGACGGCGACCATGACGGCGCCAGCGGGCTGCGACGCGGCCTGACGAGCTATGGCGACAAGGGCTTTTCGCTCTTTCTGCGCAAGGCGTTCATCAAAGGCGCGGGCTACACCGACGGCGCACTCGACCGCCCCGTGATCGGCATCACCGCCACCGGCAGTGCCTACAACCCCTGCCATGGCAACGCGCCGCAGTTGATCGAAGCCGTCAAGCGCGGCGTCATGCTCGCCGGCGGCCTGGCGATGGAGTTTCCGACGATGTCGCTGCACGAGAGTTTCTCGGCGCCGACGAGCATGTTCCTGCGCAATCTGATGGCGATGGAAACCGAGGAACTGCTGCGCGCGCAGCCGATGGACGCGGTGGTGCTGATCGGCGGCTGCGACAAGACCGTGCCGGCGCAGTTGATGGCTGCGGCGTCGGCCGGCCTGCCCGCGGTGCAGCTCGTCACCGGCGCCATGCTCACCGGCTCGCACGGCGGCGAGCGTGTCGGCGCCTGCACCGACTGCCGGCGCTACTGGGCGAAGTTCCGCGCCCAGGAAGTGCAGGCCGGCGAGATCGCGGCCGTCAACGACCAGCTCGTCGCCAGCGTCGGCACCTGCTCGGTGATGGGCACCGCCAGCACCATGGCCTGCATCGCCGAAGCGCTGGGCATCACGGTGCCCGGCGGCGCCAGCCCGCCCGCGGTGACGGCCGAGCGGCTGCGCGTGGCCGAGCTCAGCGGCAGCACCGCGGTGCGGCTGGCGCGCGAGCGGTTGACGATCGACAAGGTCCTGACCGCGAAGGCGTTCGAGAACGCGATGCGCGTGCTGCTGGCCATCGGCGGCAGCACCAACGCCATCATCCACCTGACGGCGATCGCCGGCCGCCTGGGCTTGCAGATCGACCTGCAGGCGCTCGACCGCCTGGGCCGCGAAACGCCGGTGCTGCTGGACCTCAAGCCCAGCGGCGCGCACTACATGGAAGACTTCCACGCCGCCGGCGGCATGGCCACGCTGCTGCGCGAACTGAAGCCGCTGCTGCATCTGGATGCGCCGACCATCAACGGCATGACGCTGGGCGAGCAGATCGACCGCGCCGGCCCGGCCTTCACACAGCACGTCGTGCGCCCGCTGGCACGGCCGATCTACCCGCAAGGCGGCATCGCGGTGCTGCACGGCAACCTCGCACCAGGCGGCGCCCTCATCAAGCAGTCGGCCGCCGACCCGGCACTGATGGAACACGAGGGCCGCGCCGTGGTCTTCGAAGACGCCGCCGACCTCGCCGCGCGCATCGACGACCCGGCGCTGGACGTCGCAGCCGACGACGTGCTGGTGCTCAAGCGCATCGGCCCGAAGGGCGCGCCCGGCATGCCCGAGGCGGGCTACCTGCCGATTCCGCTCAAGCTCGCGCGCGCCGGCGTCAAGGACATGCTGCGCATCAGCGACGGCCGCATGAGCGGCACCGGGTTCGGCAGCGTGGTGCTGCACGTCACCCCGGAAGCGGCGGTCGGCGGGCCGCTGGCGTGGGTGCACAACGGCGACCGCATCAGCCTGAGCGTGGCGCGGCGCGAACTCACGCTGCATGTCTCGGTGGCCGAACTGGCGGCGCGCAAGGCCGCCGCGCCCGAGGCGCCGCCGCAGGCCGAGCGCGGCTACCTCAAGCTGTTCCTGGGCAGCGTGACGCAGGCCGACGAAGGCGTGGATTTCGACTTCCTGCAGCCGCCGGGGCCGCGGCGGCGCATTCCCGACACCGGCTGACAGGCACGGGCGCTGTGGCACAGTGCGCGCCGCGGCGTCCGCCGCGCACTGGCGCACCATGGCCCTCAAATCAACCGTCTACAAAGCCGCGGTCCAGATCGCCGACATGGACCGCGGCCTCTATGCCGACCACGCGCTGACGCTGGCGCTGCACCCGTCGGAAACCGAGGAGCGGCTGATGGTGCGGCTGCTGGCGTTTGCGCTGCAGGTGCCGGCCGACGACGAGCACGGCGCGCTGCAGCAGGCACGCGGGCTGTCCGACAGCGACGAGCCCGACCTCTGGCAGAAAGACCTCACCGGCCAGCTCGTTCACTGGATCGACGTCGGCCAGGTCGACGAGCGTCGCCTCGCCAAGGCCTGCGGCCGCGCCGACCGCGTCACGCTCTACGCCTACAGCAACGCGGTGCCGATCTGGTGGAAGGCACTGGAGAACAAGGTCGCGCGGCTGCGCAACCTCGAAGTGTGGCAATTGCCAGCCGAACAAAGCCAGGCGCTGGGCGCGCTGGCGCAACGCTCGATGCAACTGCAGGTGACGGTGCAGGACGGCCATGTCTGGATCGGCAACGCCGCCGGCACGGTCGAGATCGCGCCGCGGCGGCTGCACGGCGCCGCTTGAGGCCGAAAGATGGACGATCAAGTCGACCCCTACCTCTGGCTCGAAGACGTGCACGGCGAACGCGCGCTCGAATGGGTGCGTGCGCGTAATGCCGAAAGCGAGGCGCTGCTGACGGCGCAGCCCGGCTTCGCCGCCACGCGCGACGCGACGCGCGAGATCCTGGATTCACGCGCGCAGATTCCCTACGTCAGCCGGCGCGGCGATCTCTTCTACAACTTCTGGCGCGACGCCGAACAGCCGCGCGGCCTGTGGCGGCGCTGCACGCTGGCCGAGTATCGGCGCGCCGAGCCGGCGTGGGAAACCGTGCTCGACCTCGACGCGCTGGCGCGCGAAGAAGGCGAGAACTGGGTCTGGGCCGGCGCCACCGCACTCGGGCCCGACTACCGCAAATGCCTGCTCGCGCTGTCGCGCGGCGGCGCCGACGCCAGCGTCGTGCGCGAGTTCGACCTCGTCGACAAGGCCTTCGTGAGCGGCGGCTTCACGCTGCCCGAAGCCAAGACGCGGCTGGACTGGATGGACGCCGACACGATCTACGTCGGCAGCGACTTCGGGGCCGACTCGCTCACCGATTCGGGCTATCCGCGTGTCGTCAAACGCTGGCGCCGCGGCACGCCGCTGGCCAGCGCGGCGACGGTGTTCGAAGGCGAAAGCGGCGACGTGAGCGTCAGCGTCAGCGTCGACCGTACACCCGGCTTCGAGCGCACGGTCTTCGTGCGCGCGACCGACTTCTACAACAACCGCCTGTGGCTGCAGCGGGGCCAAGCGCTGGTCGAGATCGACAAGCCGGCCGATGCGTCGCTGGTGTTCTGGCGCGAACGGCTGCTGGTCTCGCTGCGCAGCGACTGGACGCTGGGCAGCCAGACCTGGCCGCAGGGCAGCCTGCTCGTCGCCGACGCGGCGGCCTATCTGCGCGGCGAACGCCGCCTGCAGGCGCTGTTCACGCCCACGGCGACACGTTCGCTCGAAGGCTACACGGCCACGCGCAGCAGCCTGCTGCTGAACGTGCTGGACAACGTGGCGAGCCGGCTCGAAACCCGCACGCCCACGGCCGGTGGCTGGCGTGAAGGCACGCTGCCGGCGCCGTACCCGGGCAACCTGTCGGTGACGGCGCTGCACGACGATCTGCTCGCCGACGATGCGCTGGCCGAAGCCTATCTGCTGAACTACACCGACTTCTTCACGCCCGACACGCTGCAGTTCGGCGAACTCGGCAGCGACACGCTCGACGTGCTGAAGGCGCGGCCGCGCTTTTATGACGCCACCGGCATGCGCGCCGAACAGCGTTTTGCAGCATCGAAAGACGGCACACGCGTGCCCTACTTCGTGCTCTGGCCTGCGGGGGCCACGGCCGACGGCGACAACCCGACGCTGCTCTACGGCTACGGCGGTTTCGAGGTGGCGATGCAGCCGAGTTATTCCGGCACCACCGGCCGCAACTGGCTCGCGCGCGGCGGTGTCTTCGTGCTCGCCAACCTGCGCGGCGGCGGCGAATTCGGCCCCGGCTGGCACCAGGCCGCGGTGCGTGAAAACAAGCAGAAGAGCTACGACGACCTCGCCGCGGTGGCGCAGGACCTGATAGCCGCGCGCATCACGCGGCCCGCGCGGCTGGCCATCGAAGGCGGCAGCAACGGCGGCCTGCTGGTCGGCGCGGTGATGCTGCAGCGGCCCGAACTCTTCAACGCCGTCGTCTGCATGGTGCCGCTGCTGGACATGCGGCGCTACCACCGGCTGCTGGCCGGTGCGTCGTGGATGGCCGAATACGGCGACCCCGAACTCGCCGCCGACTGGGCCTTCATCTCGCAGTACAGCCCCTACCAGAACGTGCATGCGGGGCAGAAGCTGCCGCGCGTGCTGTTCACGACCTCCACGCGCGACGACCGCGTGCACCCCGGCCACGCGCGCAAGATGGCCGCCCGCATGCTTGAGCAGGGGCACGACGTGCTGTACTGGGAAAACATCGAAGGCGGCCACGGCGGCGCCGCCGACAACGCCCAGCGCGCGCAGATGATGGCGCTGGAGAACAGCTTCCTGTGGCTGCAACTCGGGCGTCGCCGCGCGGCCTGATGCTGAACTGGATCGACGACGAGACACCGCTGCCGCCGAGCGCGCTGGCACTGGGTGTTGGTTCCGACGCGCCGGGCCTGCTCGCCGCCGGCGGCCGCATCACGCCGGCGCGCCTGGAAGAAGCCTACCGCCGCGGCGTGTTCCCGTGGTACGGCCCCGGCCAGCCGGTGCTGTGGTGGAGCCCCGACCCGCGCATGGTGCTGCCGACGGCCGAGTTCCGCCTTTCGCAGACGCTGAAGAAGACGCTGCGCCGCTTCGTGCGCACGCCGGGCCGCGAGGTGCGCCTGGACGGCGACTTCAGGCGCGTCATCGAACACTGCGCGCTGACGCCGCGCGCCGGCCAGGACGGCACCTGGATCGTGCCCGCCGTGCTCGAGGCCTACGTCGCCTGGCACCGCCTGGGCCGCGTGCACAGCATGGAAACCTGGATCGACGGCGAACTCGCCGGCGGCCTGTACTTCGTGGCCATCGGCCGCATGTTCTTCGGCGAGTCGATGTTCACGCGCCGCACCGACGCCTCGAAGATCGCACTCGCCGCGCTCGTGGCCTTCGCGCGCCAGCACGGCGTGGCCTGGATCGACTGCCAGCAGAACACCGGCCACCTGGCGTCGCTGGGCGCGCGCGAAGTCACGCGCCCAGCCTTCGAGCAGCACCTGTCCCTTGTCCTGGGGGCGGCGGACATCGGCGATTGGACCTATGATCCTGCGGCCTGGGCCAGCTTGCTGCAGCCCAGCCCGCCCGACCCGTCGGAAGAGCCCGCGTGACGCATCCGAAAGAGCTTCCCCTTTCATCGCTGCAGTTCTACGCCACGGCGCCCTACCCCTGCAGCTACCTGCCCGAGCGCCAGGCGCGTTCGCAGGTCGCCACACCCAGCCACCTGATCCACGCCGATGCGTACTCGGGCCTGGTGGCCAACGGCTTCCGGCGCAGCGGCATGTTCACCTACCGCCCGTACTGCGACGGCTGCCGCGCCTGCGTGCCGCTGCGGGTGCCGGTGGCCAGCTTCGAGCCCTCGCGCAGCCAGCGCCGCGCGCAGAAGGCGCATGGCCAGTTGAAGGCGCGTGTGCTGCGCCTGTGTTTTGTGCCCGAGCACTACCAGCTCTACCTGCGCTACCAGTCGGGGCGCCACAGCGGCGGCGGCATGGACCATGACAGCGTCGACCAGTACACGCAGTTCCTGCTGCAAAGCCGCGTCAATTCGCGCCTGGTCGAATTCCGCGACGCCGACGGCACGCTGAAGATGATCTCCATCCTCGACGTGCTCAACGACGGCATCTCGGCCGTCTACACGTTCTACGAGCCCGAGGCGCGCAGCAGCTACGGCACCTACAGCGTGCTGTGGCAGATCGAGCAGACGCGGCTGTTGAAGCTGCCGCACGTCTACCTCGGCTACTGGATCGGCGCCAGCGGCAAGATGGCCTACAAACGCCAGTTCGTGCCGCACCAGTTGCTGATCGACGGCCAATGGGTGGCCGGCGATCAGGTGGCGTGCCAGATCTCGTCCTGATCGACCTCGGCACGACCGTCGGCGCGCAGTTTCAGCAGGTGCGCCAGCAGCGAGCGCCGCGCCAGGGTATGCAACTGCGGCGCCACGTCGGCATAGACATCGGGCAGCAAGGTCTCGATGTCGGCCGGCGCCAGGCGCTGCAAGGCATCGGCCACGCGCGCCTCGCGCTGCAGGCGGTGCGCGATCAGGCCCTGCAACACCGCCTGCGGCTCGCCGACCAGAAAACCATGGCCCGGCGCCAGCCACTGCAGGTCTTCGTGCTGCAGCGCCTGCAGCGCGTTCAGGTAGGCCAGCATGTCGCCGTCGGGCGGGTTGATGACGACGGTCGAGCCCTGCATCACATGGTCGCCGGTGAACAGCAGCTTCTCTTCTTCGAACAGATAGCAGAGGTGGTTCGACGCATGGCCCGGCGTGTGCAGCACACGCAGCGTGACGCCGGGCGCCAGCATCAGCCGCTCGCCATGCGCCGGCTCGTGCGCCGGCACGAAGCTGCTGTCCTGCCCTTGCGCGTAGCGCGCCACGCGGCCCCACAGCGGCGCGCCGGTGGCCGCGGCCAGCGCCAGCGCGCCGGGTGAATGGTCGACGTGGGTGTGGGTGACGAGGATGCGCGTGATGCGCCCCGGCGCGGCCGCCAACAGCGCCTGCAGGTGCGCGGCGTCGGCCGGCCCGGGGTCGATCACGGCCCAGGCATCGTCGGCGCCGACGAGGTAGCTGTTGGTGCCGGAACCGGTCATCATGCCGGCGTTCGGTGCCGTCACACGCACGACGTTAGGTGACAAGCGCACCGCCCGGCCGGCGACGATCTGCGCCAGCACGTCGCCGCGGCCTTCGGCGTCGAGCCGGCCGATCTCGGCATACGCCCATTCCTGCGGCAGCACCACCTGGCGCGCACCGCCGGCCGAGCGGCCGATGCGCGGCATGATCAGGCGAACCTGGCGCCGCTCGCAGCGATCGCGCGCCGCGGCCAGCGCCGCGTCGACGCTGTCGAAACACGCCAGCTCGCTGAGCGTGCGCTGCGTCACCGGCAGCAGCTTCAGCGCGCGCGCGGGCTCCAGCGCCGCCGCCGGCGTCAGCCACATCAGTTCCTGCGCTTCGCCGTAGTCGGCCACCGCCTGCTGGCCGGCAGGCGCGCGGGCGATGAAAAACCGCGTGTCGAAACGCTTGGGCGTGCCCGGTGGCGTCAGCCAGTGGCTGTGGTAGATGAGGCCGCGCACATCCAGACGCAAGCCGAAGGCACGGCAGAAGTCGAGCGCCGATGCCTCGCCGCGCTGCAGCCTGTCGCGCCACGGGAACGCGGCCGCGGCGTCGAGCTCGCGGTCGGCGATGAGCAGGCCCACCTCCTCGAAGCATTCGCGCAGCGCCGCCACCGCGTAGTCGAGCCCGCCTTCGGCGACACCGAGCTGCGCACTCAGCGCCGCGTCATCGCCGCCCAGGCAGCAGGCGTGCGCGGCGCGGTCACGCGCGTCGAGCACGCCCCCGGGAAACACCGCCGCGCCGCTGCGTGCGTCGCCGGCGCGTTCGGCGCGCCGCATCATCAGCACCTCGGGCCCGGCCGCGCCGTCGCGCAGCAGCAGCACCGACGCCGCCGCACGGGCATCGGCCGGCACCTGATGCGTTGCTTGATGCAGCGATCGCTCCGCGGCCTTCAACGTGCAGCCCCGGCCGCCACCAGCGCGGCAACCTGCCCGGCGCTGAAACCGGCTTCGGCCAGCAACTCGGCCGTGTGTTCGCCCACGCGCGGCGCGCGCCGCGGTGTGCCGGCCGGCGTGCGGTCGAAGCGCGGCGCCGCGGCCGGCTGCACCACGCCATCGATCGAGATGAAGGCCTGGCGCGCAACGGCATGGGCATGGTGTGGCGCTTCGGTCAGGGCCAGCACCGGCGCAAAGCAGGCGTCGCTGCCTTCGAGCAGCGTGCACCAGGCGTCGCGGGTGCGCGTGCGCACCGCGGCGGTGATGGCCGCGCGCATCTCGGGCCACAGCGCGCGCTCGTACTGACGCTGCACGAAGCGCGGTTCCAGCCCCAGCGTGGCAGCCAGTTCGGCGAAGAACTTGGGCTCCAGTGCCGCGAGCGCGATGTGCCCGCCGTCGGCTGTTTCATAGGTGTCGTAGAACGGCGCGCCGCCGTCCAGCAGGTTGTGGCCGCGCGCGCCGTCCCAGCCGCCGGCGGCCTGCAAGCCGTAGAAGAGCGACATCAGCGACGCCGCGCCGTCCACCATCGCGGCGTCGACGACCTGGCCGCGACCCGAGCGCTGACGCTCGAAGAGTGCGGCCATGACGCCGAACGCGAGATACAGCGCACCGCCGCCGTAGTCGCCCACCAGGTTCAGCGGCGGCACCGGCTTGCCGCCGGCGCTGCCGATGGCATGCAGCGCGCCGCTGAGCGCGATGTAGTTGAGGTCGTGCCCGGCGGCCTGCGCCAGCGGGCCGCTCTGGCCAAAACCGGTCATGCGGCCGAACACGAGGCGGGCATTGCGCGCCTGGCAGTCGGCCGGGCCCAGGCCCAGGCGCTCGGCGACACCGGGCCGCCAGCCTTCGATCAGCACGTCGGCGCCATCGATCAGGCGCAACGCGGCATCGCGCCCGGCCGCGGCCTTGAGGTCCAACGCCAGCGAACGCCGGCTGCGCGCGTTCACGTCGTGGCGCGGGTCCATCGCCACGCCCAGCCCGCTGGCGCCCAGGCGGTCGATGCGCACGACATCGGCGCCGAGATCGGCGAGCAGCATCGCGCACATCGGGCCCGGCCCGATGCTGGCGAGCTCGATCACGCGCAATCCGTCAAGAGGTCCCATCGACACCCATCCTTCGCCAGCGTGCGGCGGCAACGGCCGCCCTCAGCCTGGCAGTGTGCCTCAGCGCCGCTGACGCAGCCGCTGCGCCAGCGCCTGCACGTCGGCGTCGACATCGGCTGCCGGCGGCTGCAGCACCAGCGCCCTGAGCAGGCGCCGCAAGGTGTCGGGCTGCGGCGTCAGCGGGCCGAAGAAGCGCACGCCGCCGGCATCCGCCAGCAGCAGCGTCGGAAAGGTCTCGATGTCGACGTTGCCCACCAGCTCGGCATCGTCCTCGATGTCGATCCAGTGCGGCCGCAGGCCCGGCGCCTGGGCTTCGAACTCGGCGGCCACCTGCTCGAACGTGGGCCGGTAGTCGTCGCAGAGGCGACACCAGGCGGCGCACAGACAGGCCAGGCACAGGCCGTCGTTCGGAGTGCGGACATCGGTGCTCATGCGCAGCCACTGTAGCGGGCGCGTCGCTGGCGCGCCGGCAATGGCCCGTCAACGGCCCTGCGCGCAACCCGCAATGGCTCTTCCGGCCGATTCGCGGTGCGGCGCCGCGGCCGACACTTCGTCGTCTGCCGGCGCCGTGCCGGCCAGCCAACTCAGCATTGAAAGGACTTCCGCCATGGCCTTACGCCACGCCCTGCTCGCCGCCGCCGCCGTTTCAGCCAGCGCCGCCAGCCCCGCCCAGACCTGGACCCTGGACTTCGGCAACACCCCAGCCGACGTGCCCGCGGCCTGCGCCACCAGCAGCGGCGCGCCGCGCACCTGCGGCAACTACGCGCCGCTGCTGGCGACCTATGGCGACGTGGCCGGCATCGTCGACGTGACCACACGCGCCGCGCACGGCGGGCCGCTGCAGTGGTTTTCCAGTGGCTACAACGAGCTCTACGGCGTCGCGTTCGACAACCTGCCCAGCCACAACGGCCCGCTGTCGATCGACCTCGTGCCGCTCAACGGCGGCGTGCTCACGCTCAGCCACTTCGAGCTCGGCGGCTACTTCCACAACGAACGCCGCGACGTCGAGCTGCAGATCTTCGCGATCGGCAATGCGACGCCGCTGTTCAGCCGCGTCGGCAGCATCGGCAGCAGCGGCAGCGCCAGCGACAGCGGCCAGCACAGCGACTTCGACCTCGGCCTGAGCTCGGCCAGCGGCCTGCGCATCCAGTGGAACGACCCCGCCAACACCAGCAACACCGGCATCGACAACATCGTCTTCAGTGTCACGCCGACGGCGCCCGTGCCCGAGCCGTCATCGGCAGCGCTGTTGCTCGCGGGCCTGCTGCCGCTGGGCGCCTGGCTGGCGCGCAGGCGCGCGGCCTACCGCGGCTGAAGGCTGCGCGAACACGCCGGCACGGTGCCGGCCGGTGCGCAATTCGGCGCCCGCATGTTGGGGCCGGTGGCACTGTCGCTGCCGTTCATGATGGGTGCCAACTGCGCCGCTAGACTCACGCGCATGCTCATCCCGCTGCGTTTCCGCCGCTTATTTCTGTGCGCGGCGCTGCTGGCCTGCAGCAGCGCCGCGCTGCCGGCCTCGGTGGCGCCGGTGGCGGCCGAACACGGCATGGTCGTGACGGCGCAGCATCTGGCCACGCAGGTCGGCGTCGACGTGCTGAAGCACGGCGGCAACGCGATCGACGCCGCGGTGGCGGTCGGTTATGCGCTGGCCGTCGTCTACCCGGCGGCAGGAAATTTGGGCGGCGGCGGTTTCATGACGATCCAGCTCGCCGACGGCCGCAAGACCTTCATCGACTTCCGCGAAAAGGCGCCGCTGGGCGCCACGCGCGACATGTACCTCGACGCCGACGGCAACGTCGTCAAGGGCCTGAGCACCCACAGCGCGCTGGCCGTCGGCGTGCCGGGCACGGTGGCGGGCCTGGAGCTGGCGCGCACGGCCTACGGCACGCTGGCGCGCGGCACGCTCATCGCGCCGGCCATTCGTTATGCCGACGACGGCTTCGTGCTCGACGCCGGCGACGTGCAGATGCTGCACACCGCCACCGCCGACCTGCGCCGCGACGGCGCGTCGGCGGCGATCTTCCTCAACCGCGGCCAGCCCTTCGAGGCCGGCCAGACGCTGGTGCAGAAAGACCTGGCGGCGACGCTGCGCCGCATTGCCGATGACGGCGCGACGGGCTTCTACGCCGGCCCGGTGGGCGCGGCCATCGTCGCCAGCAGCCGCAGCGGCCACGGGCTGATCACGCAGGCCGACCTCGACCAGTACAAGGCGCGCGAGCTGAAGCCGGTGGAATGCGACTACCGCGGCTTTCACGTCGTCTCGGCGCCGCCGCCGAGCTCGGGCGGCGTCATCCTGTGCGAGATGCTCAACGTGCTCGAAGGCTACCCGCTGAAGGCGATGGGCTTTCACTCGGCGGCCGCGGTGCACGTGCAGATCGAGGCCATGCGCCATGCCTACGTCGACCGCAACAACGCCCTCGGCGACCCCGACTTCGTGCACAACCCGCTGGCCCACCTGCTGGACAAGCGCTATGCGGCGACGCTGCGCGCGGCGATCGACCCCCAGCACGCCGGCGACTCGCACGCACTGAAGGCCGGCGTGGCGCCGCACGAAGGCAGCAACACCACGCACTATTCCATCGTCGACCCGTTCGGCAACGCGGTGGCGGTGACGTACACGCTCAACGGCTGGTTCGGTGCCCGCATCACCGCGCCCGGCACCGGCGTGCTGCTGAACAACGAGATGGACGACTTCACCGCCAAGCCCGGCGTGCCCAACCTGTTCGGGCTGGTGCAGGGCGCGGCGAACCAGATCGCGCCCGGCAAGCGGCCGCTGTCGTCGATGACGCCGACCATCGTCACGCGCGACGGCAAGCCGCTCATCGTGCTGGGCACGCCGGGCGGCAGCCGCATCATCACGACGGTGCTGCTGACGCTGATCAACGTCATCGACTACGGCATGGACATCCAGGAAGCGGTGGACGCGCCGCGCTTTCACCAGCAGTGGCTGCCCGCGAGCACGGCGCTGGAGGCCTTCTGCCTGAGCCCCGACACCGAGGCGCTGCTGCGCGCGATGGGCCACCAGTTCAGCGCCGCGCAGCCGGCCAACCACGTCGCGGCCATCCTCGTCGGCGCGCCGAAGATCGACGGCCGGCCGCTGGGCAACAACCGCTTCTACGGCGCCAACGACCCGCGCCGGCGCAGCGGGCTGGCGCTGGGGTATTGAGGCCGGCCTGTAAAATCGCCCCTCGTTTACCCTGAGTAGCCGCTGATTCCGCCGATGAGTGCCTTCAACGAAGAACGTGTGCTGAGCGTTCACCACTGGACCGACAAGCTCTTCACCTTCACGACCACGCGCGACCCGGCGCTGCGTTTTTCGAACGGCCACTTCACGATGATCGGCCTGCGCGTCGACGGCAAGCCGCTGCTGCGCGCCTACAGCATCGTGAGCCCGAACTACGAAGAGCACCTCGAGTTCCTGAGCATCAAGGTGCCCGACGGCCCGCTCACGTCGCGCCTGCAGCACATCCAGGTGGGCGACCCCATCGTCGTCGGCCGCAAGCCCACCGGCACGCTGGTGGCCGACTACCTGCTGCCCGGCAAGCGCCTGTACCTGCTGTCCACCGGCACCGGGCTGGCGCCGTTCATGAGCATCATCCGCGACCCCGAGATCTACGAACGATTCGAACACGTGGTGCTGGTGCACGGCGTGCGCCAGAAGGACGAGCTGGCCTACCACGAGCTGCTGACCGAACACCTGCCGGCGCACGAGTTCCTGGGCGAGATGGTGAGCCGGCAGTTGCTGTACTACCCGACGGTGACGCGCGAGGCCTACCGCAACCGCGGCCGCGTCACCGAAGTCATCGACAACGGCAAGTTGTTCGAGGACCTGGACCTGCCGCCGCTGAACCCGATCCACGACCGCGTGATGCTCTGCGGCAGCCCGGCGATGCTGCGCGACCTGAAGCACATGTTCGAAGGCTACGGCTTCAGGGAAGGCAATACGACGACGCCGGGCGACTTCGTCATCGAACGCGCGTTCGCCGAACAATGAGCAGCGCCGTGCCGGCGGGCTTCGAGGCGCTGCAGACGGGCGGGGAATTCATCGCCGTCAACGGTCCGCTGTACCTGCGCCACGAGGGCGAGCAGGTGCAGGTGGGCTTTCGCGTCGAGGCGCGCCACACCAACCCGGTGGGCATCTGCCACGGCGGCATGATGGCCAGCTTCTGCGACATGCTGCTGCCGCTGTCGGTGCACCGCAAGAGCGCCACCATCGGCCAGCGCTTCCTGCCCACCATCAGCCTGCAGATCGACTACCTGGCGCCGGCGCATCTGGGCGCCTGGGTCGAAGGCGAGGCGCAGATCCTACGCAGCACGCGCACACTGGTCTTCGTGCAGGGGTTGGTGAATGCCGACGGCACGCCGGTGGCGCGCGTCAGCGGCATCTTCAAGATCGGCGGGACATGACGCCCCCACGCTCGCTTTCGCTCGCTGTCCCCCGAGGGGGCGTCCACCGACGGACCGGCGGAGCCGGGTCCGTGGCGGGAAGCCTGCTCGGATAGGGCGCGGGTGCAGATCGCCGACATCCGCCAGCGCCTGCGCGCGCTGGGTGCGCGGCCGCTGCACGAAGCGCGCGTGCTGCGCCAGTGGGTGCAGGCGCTGCCGGCCGACAGCGGGCGCAGCAAGCCCGAGCACTTTCTGCCGCAGGCCTTGCGCGACGCCTTGCCGGCCTTGCGCGCCGAGCTGGCGGCGCTGGCCACGCTGCAATCGTCGCACCCCGCCGCCGACGGCTCGGCGCGGCTGCTGGTGGCGCTGGCCGACGGCCAGACGGTCGAAAGCGTGCTGCTGCCGCGCGCCGGGCTGTGTGTGTCCAGCCAGGTGGGCTGCGCGGTCGGCTGCGTGTTCTGCATGACCGGGCGCGGCGGCTTGCAGCGCCAGCTCGGCAGCGCCGAGATCGTCGCCCAGGTGGCGCTGGCGCGCGCGTTGCGGCCGGTGAACAAGGTCGTGTTCATGGGCATGGGCGAGCCTTCGCACAACCTCGAAGCCGTGATGCAGGCGATCGAGTTGCTCGGCACCGTGGGCGGCATCGGCCACAAGAACCTGGTGTTCTCGACCGTCGGCGACCTGCGCGTGTTCGAACACCTCGAACGGCTGCGCAGCGGCGACGTGCGGCCGGCGCTGGCGCTGTCGCTGCATTCGACGAACGCGGCCCGGCGGCGCGAACTGCTGCCGCGTGCACCGGCGCTGACGCCCGAAGAACTGGTGGCACGCGGCGAAACCTATGCACGCGCCAGCGGCTACCCCATCCAGTATCAGTGGACGCTGATCGACGGCGTGAACGACGGCGACGATGAGATCGACGCCATCGTGCGCCTGCTCGCCGGCAAGTACGCGTTGATGAACCTGATTCCCTACAACGCGGTCGACGGCCTGCACTTCAGGCGTCCGTCACACGAACGTGCGGCGGCCATCGTGCGTTCGCTGCACCGGCGCGGCGTGCTGACGAAGCTGCGCCAGTCTGCGGGTCAGGACGTCGACGCCGGCTGCGGCCAGTTGCGCGCACGCGCGGCCGACGGCTCGCCAGCAGCGCGCCGCATCACGCTGCACGCTACGGCTTGAGATAGGCGTAGCCCTGCTTCTGCAGCTTGGTGATGCGCACCACGCCCGACGGCGTGAAGTCGGCTTCCTCGATGAACTGGTTCTTGTTGAGGCCGCGGTTCTTCAGCGTGATCTCGCAGACCTCGAAGCGCACGCCGCGGTTGCGCAGCGCCGCCACGGTGGCCGCGTAGGGGCTGCCGTTGCGGTCGTTCGCGCCTTCCATCAGGAAGTCGACGCCTTCGGCGTGGGCGACGAAGATGATCTGTGTCGTCGGTTCGACGTCGAGCTGGTTGCGCGCATTGCGCAGCGCGCCCAGCGCCTGCGCCTTGGCGTCGCTGATGTGGTAGACCACCTTGTCCTGCGCCGAGGCGGCGAACGACGCGGCCATCAGCAGCACGGCGAACGCGCAGCAGACGAATCTCTTGATCATCGAAGTCTCCTTCAGGCCAGCCCCGGGTTGTGGTCGACGCCGATCAGGCGCGGCGTGTTCAGGCGCCGCGGCGCCACGTGCTTGTGCCCCTTGAGCCACGATTCCACCAGGTCCCACACCGGCTTGTTGCCGCCATGGCGCGCCTCTTCGGCCACCGGCGCCCAGCCGGCGACGCTGTAGGTCTTGTCGGCCTCGATGGGCTTGCCGCCCAGGCGCATGTCCTGGATGCGGCTGCCCATGCGCTCGTTCGGCGCGCAGGCGTATTCGAGACCGCCCACGCGCACCATGTCGCCGCCCTGCTGGTAGTAGGGATCGGGGTTGAAGAGGTTGTCGCAGACATCTTCGAGCACGGTCTTGATCGTCGCGCCGGTCATCTGCGTCAGCGTGGCGTAGGAATACGTCGTCGCCAACTGGTCCATCATCAGCTCGCGCGTGATCACGTCGCCGGCCAGCAGCGACGTGCCCCAGCGAAAGCCCGGAGAAAACGCGATCTCCGCGCCCTGCACGTCCATCAGCGCGTCGACGATGAGCTGGTCCCAGCTTCCGTTGAAGTTGCCGCGCCGGTACAGCGTGCCGTCGCTCACCGCCAGCGCTTCGCCCAGCCTGTCTTCGTAGGGCGCGCGCACGCGTTTGATGAGCGCCTGCATCGGTGCGTCGGGCGCCAGCATGTTCGAGAACACCGGCAGCAGCCGGTAGCGGAAGTCGGCCACCCGGCCGTCCTTGACGTCGAAGTCCAGCACGCCGAGGAACTTGCCGTTGGAGCCCGCGTTCGTCACCAGCGTCTTGCCGCCGGCGTTCGCCACCACCACCGGAAGCGGCACGCCGTCGTGGGTGTGGCCGCCGAGGATGGCGTCGATGCCGCGCACGCGGCCGGCGAGCTTGAGGTCGACGTCCATGCCGTTGTGCGACAGCAGCACCACCACCTGCGCGCCTTTCGCACGCGCCTCGTTCACCACCGTCTGCAGGTTCTCTTCCTGGATGCCGAAGCTCCAGTCGGCCACCATGTAGCGCGGGTTGGCGATCGGCGTGTACGGGAAGGCCTGGCCGACGATGGCGCAGCGCACGCCGTTGATGTTGCGCAGCGTGCAGGGTGCAAACACCGGATCGCCGAAGTCGGCCGTCTTGACGTTCTGGGCGACGAAGTCGATGTGGCCCTTCAGATCCTTGTCGACGATTTCCTTCACGCGCTGCTGGCCGTAGGTGAACTCCCAGTGGCCCGTCATCACGTCGACGCCGAGCAGCCGGGTGGCATCCACCATGTCCTGCGCCTGCGTCCACAGCGCCGTGGCCGAACCCTGCCAGGTGTCGCCGCCGTCGAGCAGCAGCGCGCCCGGCCGCGAGGCCTTCAGCCGCTTCACCAACGTGGCCAGATGCGCGAAGCCGCCCACCTTGCCGTAGCGCCGCGCGGCGGTCTCGAAGTCGAGGCAGGTGAAGGCATGCGCGAGCGCCGTGCCGCGGGCGATGCCGGCCCAGCGCAGAAGCTGCTCGGCCACCCGATGCGGCGCGCGGCCGGCCATTGCGCCCAGCCCCAGGTTGACGCTGGGCTCGCGGAAATACAGCGGCAGCAACTGCGCGTGGCAGTCGGTCATGTGCAGCAGGCTGACGTTGCCGAAGGGCGGCAAGTCGTACAGACCGGCCTCGGCGCTTGCGCTGTCGGCATGCGCGTAGCGCGCCAGCGGCAGGCCTGCGGCCGAGGCGGCCGCCAGCACCTGCAGGAAGTCGCGCTTGTTCAAGCCGGGGTCACTGGTTCACCGGCGACTTCGGGTCCAGCAGCAACGCCATCAGGTCGCGGATCTGGTGTTCGTCGAGGATGCCTTCGTGGCCGAAACGCGGCATGTTCGAACACGCGCCATAGGCCTTGGCGTTCCACAGCTTGGCCCAGGTGTACTGCACGATGGGCGCGCTCTGCGGGCTGTAGGGGTCGCTCACGCCGCGCAGCTTGCCGTAGTGGTACAGGCTGGGGCCGATGGTGCCGAACGAGATTTCGCTCTTCGTGAGCTGGTGGCAGTTGTAGCAACTGCCGCCGTTGTGCGCGGGTTCGGCGGACTTGTCGTTCCAGGTCATGCCGCGGCCGTTCTGCGCCAGCTTCTCGCCCGCCTTCCAGTCGCCGAGGTAGACGCCGCCGGTAGGCCAGTGCATCGAAGCCAGCGCCTGCGCCTGCAGGTGCTGCAGTTCGGCGTTGCTCGGCGCCCGGTCCGACGAGCACGCGGCCTGCACCTCGTCCTGCTGCAGACGGCTGACCTTGGCGATGCCCTTGTCGCGGAACGACGAATGCAGCGCGTCCTGCGTCAGCTTGGCCACGTCGGGCATCGGCGCCATCGACGCGCAGCCGCCGGCCACCAGCACGGCCGCGGCCACCAGAATCTTGTTGTTCATGCGTTGCTCCTCAGCGCTTCAGGGCCGGTGCGATCGATTCGGCGCCGTGGGCGTTGACGCCCATGTAGACGCTGAGCGCGATGGTGGCGTCGGACGCATAACCGGGGTAAGGAAAACGCTGCTGGCGATAACAGTCGTTCAGGCGGTGCTGCATGCTCCAGAGCTGGCCGTTGGAGACTCGGTAGGCCGGCCAGGCGGCGAAGCCGATGCCGTCGCCCGGGTTCTTCGTCAGGTTCGGCAAGTCTTGCAGGCGTACCCGTTTGCCGTCGGCACCGTGGCAGGTGGCGCACGAGAAGTCCATCGGCCCGCCGCGGAAGAAGAACAGCCGCTTGCCCACCTCGTAGGCGGCTTTTTCGTGCACGTCGGACTGCGGCAGGTTCATCTTCATGCCGCGCGACTCGGACGAGATCCACGCCGTCAGCGCGTCGATGCCGGCCTGCTCGCCCTTGCCGAACGGCGTGGCGGCGATCTCGGCGGCGTTGAAGCCCTGCAGCGTCTGCATGCAGCTCAGCAGGCGCGATTCCAGGTCCTGCACGCGACCGGTGTCGGCGAAGTAACGCGGCAGCTCGACGAACGCACCCTTGACGACACCGGGGCCCTTGCCCAGGTCGCAGGCCTGCAGCGTGGCGTGCTTGGGGCCGCGCGCGGTTTTCCACAAGGCCTCGCCCTTGGCCTCGAACAGTTCGGCCGGGTTGCCGTCGGCCAGCATCGCGCGGTATTCGGCAATGCCATCGGCCGTGCTTTTGGCTTGCGTGGCCTGGGTGCCTTGCGCCCACGCGACGCTGCACACCGCCGCCGCCAGCACCGCGGCAAGTGCCCGTAGTGCCGCTCCTCCAAGTCCTCGTTGAGCTTTCATGCGCCCCTTTCGTTGTGGTCTGCAATGCGTGCCGCTGCGCGCCGGTCAGGACACCGTGGCTTCGTCGGTGCGCGTCTCGTTGCGGTTGTCTATCCAGGTGATGCTGACCTTGTCGCCGGGCTTGGCGCCATGCACGACAAACTGCGTGAACGGGTTCTTCGCCACCGAAGGGCCCCACTGCGCGCTCATCACCACCTTGCCGTTGAGCTTGGCGCTCACGTGCTGGATGTACCACGCGGGCACCAGCTTGCCGGACGCATCCTTGCGCAGTCCGGTTTCCATCTCGTGCGCCATCAGCACACGCACGGTGGTCTTGTCGCCGGCGGCTTGGGCGCGTATGCGCATCGGATCGGGCATGAGTCTTTCTCCTGCTGTTCGTTTGAACTCAGCCGCCGCAGCCGCCGAGCGTGACCTTGATTTCCTTCTGCGCGAACAGCACGCGGCCATCGGCCAGCATCGCCACCGCGAAGACGTTCGACGACTGGCCCATCTTCACACGCGTGGCGATGTTGGGCTCCACCGCCTCGCTGAGTTCGAACATCGCCGACAAGGTGTTCGGGTTCTTCTCCACCAGCAGCAGCAGCCGCTTGACGCCAGGCAGCGTGCACGCCGCGCCGAGCGGCACGACGGCGCCGTTCTCGGCGATGTCGGGGCCGTGCACGCTGACGTCGCTGCTGGGCGCCGGCGCCGAGGCGCCGAGCGCCTTCATCACGTCGGCCATGTTCTTGGCTTCGAAGGCCGCGCTGTTGAACGCTGCGGCCGCCTGGGCGCGCGCCGTTGCCGGCAGCAGGCCGGCGGCCATCAGCATCGTGGCCACGCTGGCACAGCGCTGCAGCATCTCGCGTCGGTCGGTCATCGTTGGTTCTCCTTGGGTCTTCAATGCTAGTGAGGGGCGGCCACGGCCGAGACCGGGGTCATCCCTGTCCATGCCGATGTTCATTTCGCCCCGCCCCCGACCAGCCAGGCCGTGATGGTGCCGGCATCGGCGTCGGACAGGGTTTGTGGGGGCATCGTGACGCCGCCCCAGGTGCCGGAGCCGCCGCTGCGGATCTTCGCGCGCAGATAGGCCGCGGCATCAGGGCGCGAAGCATAACGCCGGCGCACTTCGTCGAAGCCCGGGCCGACGAGCCTGCCTTGTGTTGCATGGCAGGCCGTGCAGTTGTTCGCCTGCAGCAGCGTGAGCACGGCCGCGTCGGGCGCGACGGCGGGCGCTGCGGCGGGCGCCGATGCGGCGCCCGCCGGGCCTGCCGTGTCGACGCCGTGCTGGGCGCCGACGAGCCGGTTCTGTTCGGCCAGGTTGCCATGCGCGTTGCGTGCGAAGTCGGGCAGCAGCGAGGCCACGCGGCGCTCGGGTGCACAGTTCGTCATGCACGGCGAGCCCTGCACGTCGGGCTTGCCGCTGCCGCCGAATTCCGCGCCCGGCCAGAGGTCGTGCGCCGTCGTCATGCCGTTGCGGTTGGGCAGCCGCGCCTGCGCCTGCGCCATCGTGCGGTCTGACAAGACGAAGTCGTCGGGCAGCACGCCGCCCAGGTTCAGCAGGTAGGCGGTGGCGGCGTAGACCTCGTCGACGCTGAGCGACTTCGGCGCCGTCCACGGCATCGCGCGCCGGATGTAGTCCCACAGCGTGGAGATCGTCGACACCTTCATCAGCGTCGTGCGGCCCGGGTAGGCGCGGTCGTTCAGCCGCTTCACGTGGCCGGTCGTCACGTCGTCGGCAGTGGTGCCGCCGACGAGCGGGTTGAAGACCTCGCCCGATTCGCCGAACACGCCGTGGCACGCCGCGCACTTCGACTCCCACACCACCTGCCCCTGCGCGACCGAGCCGCTGCCCGCAGGCAGGCCCTTGAAGTCGGGGCGCACGTCGATGTCCCAGGCCTTCAGTTCGGCCGCCGTCACGCCGCGGCCGATGCCGGGGAAGCCGGCCGCTGTGACGGCTGGGCCCACCGCGCCCGCGCCTGCCGCGACCCACGGGCCCGCCAGCAGCACGGCGCCAGCGACGCTACGCCAACTGCACATTCGCGACCTCGCCGCTGGCCTGCACCATCCAGGTCTGGATGGCGTTGTTGTGATAGATCGAGCGGCTGCCGCGCACCGCGCGCAACGCGGCGTAGCTGGCCTGGATCTGCCCCGTGTCGTCGGTGGCGCGGCTTTGCACCAGCGCCGGCTCGCCGTTCCAGGCCCAGTCGATGTTGAAGCGCGTCAGGCACTTGCTCAACACCGGGGCTTCGAGCCGCGCCCGGCGCCAGTTGCGGCCGCCGTCGACCGAGACGTCGACCTGCCTCACCTTGCCGCGCCCCGACCACGCCAGCCCGGTGATGTTGTAGTAGCCCTTGTCGAGCAGCATCTGGCCGCCCGACGGCGTGGTGACGACGCTCTTGACTTCCTGGATCGACGTGTACTGGCGGTGCTGGCCGCCGGGCATCAGGTCGATGTAGTGGACCGTTTCGTCCTTCGTGTTGTAGGGCTGGTCGCCGAGCTCGATGCGGCGCAGGTACTTGACCCAGCTCACACCCTGCACGCCCGGCACCACCAGGCGCAGCGGGTAGCCTTGTTCGGGGCGCAGCATCTCGCCGTTCTGGCCATAGGCCAGCAGCACCTCGCCGCTGTCGATGAGCGACATCGGGATCGTGCGCGTCATCGACGAACCGTCGGCGCCTTCGGCGAGCACGAAGCGGCCACGCTTGAAGTCGGCGCCGCACATCTCGAGCACCGTGCGCAGCGGCACGCCGGTGAATTCGCTGCAGCTCAGCATGCCGTGCGAATACTGGCAGGTGGGCACGGCGACGTTGCCCCACTCCATGCCGGTGTTGGCGCCGCATTCGATGAAGTGGAAACGCGACACCGACGGCAGCCGCATCAGTTCGTCGAGCGTGAACACCATCTGGCGCTTCAGCATGCGCTCGTCGCTGCCGTTGACCATCAGCCGGTGCTGGGTGGGGTCGATGTCCCACCAGCCCTGGTGGTGGCGCTCGAAGTGCAGCCCGCTGGGCGTGACGATGCCGAACAACGACTGCAGCGGCGCGAACGACACCGACGCCTGGCGCGTCTGCGTCAGCCCCGGGCTCGGGCGGCGCTGCACATGGCTTTCGTACTGCGACGGCACGCCGTAGCCGGCGCTGGCCACCGCTTTGCCCAGGCCGGTGCTGTGGGCCGGCAGCGTCAGGATGTTGGGGTCGCCATCCGGCGCCGCTGCTGCCACCGCGGGTGCCGCGGCGCCGGCAAGCGCGGCGGCAAACGCGCCGCGCATGAAATCGCGCCGGCCGGCGCGCGCCTCGGCCGCGACCCGGCGCACGCCGTCGGGGTCGAGAAAATTCTCGGGCGCCTTGCGCAGGCGGCCGCGAACCGGGGATTCGTCTTTCAACCGAAGTTCCTAAATCTATATATCAGCAATCACCAATATAAAACCCGACCACGGGATCCGTATCAGGGCAAACGCCAACCCGCCCGGCCGCGCTGGTGCATCATTCGCCGCTGCCCGTGTTTGAAACCTTGCTGCGAGCCTGAATGAGTCTGCTGAATCTGCCGTTGCCCCCTGCTGCTGCTGCCCAAGTCGTGCTCTGGGGCGGTCTGGGTCTGGGCCTGGTGCTGGGCGCCGTGGCCCAGGCCAGCCGCTTCTGCACCATGGGCGCACTGTCCGACCGTTTCACCTTCGGCGGCAGTACGCGGCTGATGATGTGGGTGCTGGCGGTGCTGGCCGCCGCCGCCGGCAGCCTGGTGCTGATTCAGGCCGGGCTGCTGGACGCGACGCGCACGCTGCCGTGGACCGAGCGCTTCGTGTGGCTGTCGTACATCGTCGGCGGCACGCTGTTCGGCATCGGCATGGTGCTGTCGTCGGGCTGCCCGCAGCGCAACCTGGTGAAGGCCGGCGCCGGCAGCCTGAAGTCGCTGGTGACGCTGGGGGTGGCCGCGGTGGCCGCGCAGATGACGCTGCGCGGGCTGTTCGCCGAAGCGCGCACGCGCGCCCTGGACGTTTTCAACGTGCAGCTCGGCGGACCGCAGGACGTGGGCACGCTGATCGCCGGCGCCACGGGTGCGCCGGCCGCGGGCACGCGCTGGCTCGTGCTCGTGCTGGCGATGCTGGGCTGCGCCGTCTGGCTCTGGCGCCACCGCGCGGAGATGGAGCCGCTGCACTGGGCCAGCGGCATCATCGTCGGGCTGCTGGTGGTGGGCGCCTGGGCGCTGACCGGCCACATCGGCTTTCTGCCCGAGCACCCCGACACGCTGGAGCCGGCGTGGATGGGCACCTACTCGCACCGCCCCGAAGGCCTGAGCTTCGCGGCGCCACTGGGCCACGGCATGGACCTGCTGACGCTGTGGTCGGACAAGAACACGGTGCTGACGTTCGGCGTCATCGTCTCGCTCGGCGTCGTGCTGGGCAGCACCGCATCGGCGCTGTGGCGGCACGAGTTCCACATCGAATCGTTCCGCACGCCGCAGGACCTGGCCACCCATGTGGCGGGCGGCACGCTGATGGGCTTTGGCGGCGTCACGGCGCTGGGCTGCTCCATCGGCCAGGGCATCAGCGGCCTGTCGCTGCTGTCGTCGGGCTCGTGCATCGCGGTGGTCAGCATGGTGTTCGGCACCTGGGCCGCACTGCGCTGGCAGAACTGGCGCATCGAGCGCGGCGCGGCATGAAGCACGACGCCGCAGCGGTGGTCGAAGGTCTTTTCGATGCCGCCACCAGCACGGTGAGCTACCTCGTGCTCGACCCCGCGACGCGACAGTGCGCGCTCGTCGACAGCGTGCTCGATTTCGATGCCCGCTCCGGCCGCACCGCCACGCGCAGCGCCGACCGCCTGGCCGCGCGCGTGCAGGCGCTGGGCGCGCGCGTGCAATGGATCCTGGAAACGCATGTGCATGCCGACCATCTTTCGGCCGCGCCCTATCTGCGCCAGCAGCTCGGCGGCCGCATCGGTATCGGCAGCCACATCACCGCGGTGCAGAACGTCTTCGGTGAGCTGTTCAACGCCGACGCCGGCTTCGCGCGCGACGGCAGCCAGTTCGACTGCCTGTTCGAAGACGGCGAACGCTTCGCCATCGGCGAGCTGCCGGCGCAGGCACTGCACACGCCAGGCCACACGCCCGCCTGCATGACCTACCACGTGGGCGACGGCGAAGGCGATGGCCACGCCGACGCGGCCTTCGTCGGCGACACCTTGTTCATGCCCGACTACGGCAGCGCACGCTGCGACTTCCCGGGCGGCGACGCGCGGCTGCTGTACCGCTCGATACGCCGCGTGCTCGCGCTGCCGGCGGCCACGCGGCTGTTCATGTGCCACGACTACCAGCCCGGCGGGCGCGCGCTGCAGTTCGTCAGCAGCGTGGCCGAACAGCGCGCCCACAACGTTCATGTGCACGACGGTGTCGACGAGGAGGCCTTCGTCGCGATGCGCACCGCGCGCGACGCGACGCTGGACATGCCGGCGCTGATGCTGCCTGCGGTGCAGGTGAACATGCGCGCCGGCCACCTGCCACCGTGCGAAGGCAACGGCCGGCGCTACCTGAAGATTCCGCTCGATACGCTGTAGTGCCGGCCTCGGCGCGCGCTCAGCGCCGCGTTGCCACGCGCAGCGTCGGCAGCAGGCGGTCCTGGCTCGGCATCTGGGTGTCGGCGCCCATCTCGGTGGCGATCTGCGTGCACACGGCGCGGCACAGCATCGCCGCGCGTTCGCTCTGCAGGCGGTAGAAGATCTGCGTGCCGTCGCGCCGCTTGGCCAGAATGCCGGCGCGGAACAGCGTTGCCAGGTGCTGCGACATGTTGGGCTGAGTGGTCTGGATCTCGCCCAGAAGCTGCGAGACGTTTTTCTCGCCGTGGCACAGCGCGCTGATGAGCTTCAGCCGCAGCGGCGTGGACAACACCGCGAACAGGTCGGCGGCGGTCGAGAAGACCTCGTCCGACTCGGCGCCGGCGCTGCCCGTGCTTTCGGTAGTCTGCGCGATGACGCGGGTGGCGCGGAGGGAGGCGGCGCTGGCGGTGCTGTTCATGCGCACGATGATAGCGGCGCCACGCCGCTGCGTCGCTGTATGCGCATTCGCCTATATGTGGGCGCGCGCGGCGCTCAGGCCGGGCGCGCGAGCTGCAGATACTCCATCACGTCTTCCTCGAACATCTCGCCCGCGGCCGCGCTGACCAGGCGCGAGCCGGCCTCGACGGCATAGGTGCGCGGGATCACGCGCCGCGTGTCGAAGGTGGCGCCGAGCGCCTTGCTGTCGAGCGTGATCGGGAAGCTGTAGCCCTGGCGGCGCGCGTGTTCCAGCACCTTGTCGCGATCGCCGTCCACCGCCACGCCCAGCACCAGCAGACGGGTGCCGACGGCGGCGCGCTGCAGTTTTTCCACGTGCTCGTTGTGGCGGCGGCAGAACGGGCAGGTGGTGGACCAGAACACCACCAGCGCCGGCTGCGCGTTCAGCGCCGCCGCGCCGAGCGTGCGGCCGTCGAGCAGCGTCACCTGCGCCGGCCACTGCACCGTGCGCGGCAGCGGCGCGGCCTCGGCACGGGCTGACGCGGCGCCGAACAGCGCCATGCCCAGCCCCAGGCCCAGCCCCTGCTGCAGCGCGCGCCGCCGATTGTGTTCAGTCATGTTCCTGCTCCATCAACAGGTAGGTGTTGTACGCGTTCATGCGATTGGCTGCATGGAACAGCGGCAAGCCCTCAAAACGCGACCAGTCGACCTGGCGGTAGGCCTCGTCGAACGGGTCCATGTTGCGCGCCGCCGTGCCCATGGCCTGACGCAGGAAGACGAGGTAGTCGCGCGTCAGCTCCAGGTCCTGGCGCGGCTGCAGCGACTGCGCGCCATGCCCGGGCACGATGACACGCGCATCGAATTTCATCAGCTCGCCCAGGGCCTGGATCCAGTGCCGGCTGTCGGCCTGGCCGACATAGGGCACGCGGCCGCGGAAGACGAGGTCGCCGGCATAGAGCACACGGTCTTCGGGCACGAAAAACGCCAGATCCTCCGGGCTGTGCGACGGCCCCACCGGCAGCACGCGAAAGTGCAGCCCGCCGATCGGCAGCGTGATGGCGCCCGACAACCAGATGTCGGCCGGCACCAGGTGCGTGCCGGCGTCAATCCACGGCGCCAGGTCGTGGCGGCTGGCTTCGAGCCGCGTGCGCGCGGTGTCCGAATTCAGGTAGATGCGGCCGAGCTGCTGCGCGACGATGGTGGCGCCCGCGGCCTTGAACACCTGCAGCCCGTAGACGTGGTCGGCGTGGTAGTGCGTCAGCAGCACATGGCTCACCGGCTTGGGCGTGAGGCGGCGAATTTCCTGCAGCAGCCGGCGCGCGAGGGCCGGCGAACCGAGCGCGTCGATGACGACCACCGAATCGTTCGTGATCACGACGCCGGCGTTGGAGATGAAATTCTGGTTCGCCGGCGATCCCAGCGCCGACTGGCCCTGCACGAAATAGCTGTGCGCGCCCACCTGCACCAGCGTCATCGGCACGCCCGCCGGCGGCGCGGCGGCGCGCGCCACCAGCGACTGCCCGGCAGCGGCCAGTGCAGCCAGCATCGCCAGGCGGCGCGAAAGGGCTGGCGCATCGAACATTCGCATGCACGAATATTAGACCGCTTTGGTCTTTGGTACCTGGCTACGCGCGCCCTGCCAGCGCACTGGCTCTGACCGGCAGGCCGCGGCGTCGTGCCTTCAATGCGTCATCAGCACCGGCAACGTCATGGACTGCAGAATCGTTCGCGTGGCGCCGCCCAGCGCCCATTCACGGACCCGGCTGCGGCCATAACAGCCCATCACCAGCAGGTCCGCACCCACGTCGGCGGCGAGCGACAGCAGTTGCTCGCCGGCTCCGGCATGGTCGGGGCCACCGCGATGCGCGCGCGCCGTGATGCCGTGCGCCGACAGCCTGGCCTGCAGCGCGCGCAGCGGCGGCTCGGCGGGGTCGGCATAACACACGAGATGCACCTCTGCGGCGCGGTGCAGCCACGGCAGCGCCGCACTCACGGCGCGCGCCGCCTCGCGTGACTCCTTCCAGGCCACGAGCACGCAGCCCCCGACGGGCGCCGCGGCGCCGGTGCGGGGAATCACCAGCGCCGGCTTGCCGGTCTCGATCAGCAGGTCGGGCAGAAAGTCCGCACCCAACGCGCCGGCCTGCGGATCGGCGGCGTCGTGCTGGCCCAGCAGCACCAGGTCGTGATACAGGGCGCGGCGGCCGAAGTCCCAGAATGCGTCGCTGCCGGCTTCCACCCACGACAGGCGGGGCTCGCCTGCGCCCGCCGCGACGAAGCGGGCCTGCGCCGCCGCCCGGTTCTCTTCGTCGATCTGCGCGATCATCTCGACCGCGGCCGCACTGCCTTCGACCATCGTCGGATAGCGCATCAGCGACGGTGGCACCGCGTAGACGGCGCTGACCTCGGCGTCGAAAGCCTCGGCCAGTTGGCGTGCAACCCGCACCCGATCGACGCTGCGCGCCGTGGCGTCGAGATGAAGCAGGACCGATTTGGGCGTCGACATCGTGGCTCTCCTTGCTCTGATGTCGTCATTGGAGGCCAGAGGCTGCGCGCCGGCTTTGCGCAGCGTCAAGCACGGCATCGATGAAGCGCTGTTGCGCCTGACGCCGATCAAGGCGCGACGCGCCGTGCCGGCCACACTGGGCGGGTCTGCAACAGGAGGCCGAAATGAAGATTCTTGTCGCCGTTGACGGCAGCGTGTACACGAAGCGCATGCTGGCCTACCTGGCCGCGCACGACGAGTGGCTCGGGCCGTTGCACGACTACACCATCGTGCATTGCACGGCGCGGCTGCCCGACCGGGCGGTGGGCTACCTCGACCGCCAGACGCTGAAGGCCTACTACGGCGAACAGTCCGAACGGGTCTTCAAGCCCATTCGAAGCTTCTTCGAGCACCAGGGCCTGCGCGCGACGTTCAGCGCCAGGTTGGGCCACGCGGGCGAGGTGATTGCGTCGATGGCCGACAAGGGCGGCTTCGAGCTCATCGTGATGGGCTCGCACGGTCACGGCGCGATAGGCTCGCTGGTCCTGGGATCGGTGGCCAACCGCGTGCTCGCCGATTGCAAGACCCCGGTGCTGCTGCTGCGCTGAGCCGCCCGGTCGGGGAATGTGCGCTTCAAACGCGCGGTTCAGACGTGCAGCGCGCGCCCCAGCGCCCGCAGCGCCGCTTCCTGCACCGCCTCGCCCAGCGTCGGATGGGCGTGGATGGTTGCGCCGACATCTTCCAGCCGCTCGCCCATCTCGATAGCGTGCACAAAGACCGCGCTGAGTTCAGAGACGCCGCGCCCCACCGCCTGCCAGCCGACGATGGCATGGTTGTCGGCGCGCGCGACCACGCGCACGAAACCGTCCGCCGAATCCAGCGTCAATGAGCGGCCGTTGGCGGCGAGCGGGAATGCGGCGCTGACGATGTCGAGGCCGGCGCGCTTTGCATCGTCGGGCGCGAGGCCGGCGCTCACCACTTCGGGGTCGGTGAAACACACCGCGGGAATCGCCGCCGGCGTGAAGCGCCGTGTCTTGCCGGCGATGATCTCGGCCACCATCTCGCCCTGCGCCATCGCGCGGTGCGCGAGCATCGGCTCGCCGGCGAGGTCGCCGATGGCCCAGACGTTGCGCATCGACGTGCGGCATTGATCGTCGACCTTCAGCGCCCTGCCCTGCATCTGCAGCGGCAGCGTTTCCAGTCCCATGCCGTCGCTGCGCGGCCGGCGGCCCACGGCCACCAGCGTGGCGTCCATCGCGATCTCGCTGTCCTGCCCTGCGGCGTCGGTGGCGAGCACGCCCTGGCCGTCGGCGCCGAGGCCGCGCACGCGCGTTGCCGTCAGCACGCGCACCCCCAGCTTCTGCAGCGAGCGCGCCACCGGCCGCGTCAGCTCGGCGTCGTAGGCCGGCAGCACGCGGTCCTGCGCCTCGACGATGGTGACCTCGGCGCCGAGCTTGCGATAGGCGATGCCGAGCTCCAGCCCGATGTAGCCGGCCCCCACCACCACCAGGCGCGGCGGCACCGCGCGCAGCGCCAGCGCCTGCGTCGACGAGATCACCGCGTCGCCGAACGGCAGTGCAGTCAGCTCCGCCGGCACCGAGCCGGTGGCCAGCAGCAGGTGTTCGCACGCCACACGTTCGACGCCGCCGTCCTGCAGCTTCACTTCGACCGTCTTGCCGTCGACCACCTGCGCCCAGCCGGCGAGCACACGCACGCCGTGCTTCTTCAGCAGCGCGCCGACGCCGCCGGTCAGCTTGCCGACGATGCCGTCTTTCCAGGCCATGGTCTTGTCGAGTTCGATGCGCGGCGCATCGACGCGGATGCCCAGATGGCCGGCGCCGCCGGCCTGCCGCGTGGCGGCATCGAAGTGTTCGGCGGCGTGGATCAGCGCCTTCGACGGAATGCAGCCGATGTTCAGACAGGTGCCGCCCAGCGCCTGGGCTTCGACGAGCGTCGTCTGAATGCCGAGCTGGCCGGCACGAATGGCGGCGACGTAGCCGCCCGGGCCACCGCCGATGACGAGCAGCCGGGTCGTCGATGTCGTTGTCATGCAGCCTCCATGAACAGCGTGGCCGGGAATTCGAGCAGCGCCTGCACGGCCTTGATGAACTCGGCCGCGTCCATGCCGTCGACCACACGGTGGTCGAACGACGACGACAGATTCATCATCAGCCGCGGCACGATGGCGCCGCGCCGGATCATGGGCCGCTCGACGATGCGGTTGACGCCGACGATGGCCACCTCGGGCCGGTTGATCACCGGCGTCGTCACGATGCCGCCGAGCGCACCCAGGCTGGTGATGGTGATCGTCGAGCCCGAGAGCTCGTCGCGCGTGGCCTTGCCGTTGCGTGCCGCCGCCGCCAGGCGTGCGATCTCGGCGCCGAGCTGCCATAAGTCCAGCGTTTCGGCATGGCGCACCACCGGCACCACCAGGCCGTTCGGCGTCTGCGCCGCGACACCCAGATGCACCGCACCGTAGCGCGTGACGACGGCCGCTTCGTCGTCGTAGCGCGCATTGATCTGCGGAAACGATTCGAGCGCGCGCAGCACCGCGGTGGCGATGAAGGGCAGCGGGTTCAGGCGCCCGCGGCTGGCGCCCCAGCGCTCGTTCAGGTGGGCACGCAGCGCTTCCAGTTCGCTGACGTCGATTTCCTCGACGTAGCTGAAATGCGGGATGTGGCGCTTCGATTCCTGCATGCGCTCGGCGATCTTGCGGCGCAGACCGATGACCGGGATCGGCGTCTCGCCGTCACGCGGCGCGCGGGCCGAAGGTGATGCGGGCGGCGCCGAATGCGCGCCCGCCGCGTAAGCATCGAGATCGGCATGCGTCACCTGGCCGATGGGGCCGCTGGGCGTGACAAAGCGCAGCTCGATGCCGGCATCCCAGGCGCGCTTGCGCACCGCGGGCGAGGCCAGCGGGCGTTCGCCCGACAGCGCCAGCGCGCGGCGCGGCGCGGCGGTCTGCGCGCGCGCGGCGGGGGCAGCCGGCGTGCGCAGCGCCGGCGGCGCAGCTTCTTCGGCCGCGGCCACCGGCGCGGCTGCAGGCGCGGCTGCAGGCGCGGCTGCAGGCGGGGCTGCAGGCGCTGCCAGCGGTGGAGGTGGCGGCGCAGCACGCGGCGCCGCTGCTGCATTGCCCTCGCCGTCGACCTCGATGCGGATCAGCTCCGCGCCCACCGCCAGCACCTGGCCGACGTGGCCGCCCAGCGCCAGCACCTTGCCGGCCACCGGCGACGGGATCTCGACGTTGGCCTTGTCGGTCATCACGTCGGCCAGCGCCTGGTCTTCGCTGACGGCGTCGCCGGGCTTGACGTGCCAGGCGACGAGTTCGACCTCGGCAATGCCTTCGCCGATGTCGGGCATCTTGATGACGTGCGTTCCCATCAGACAGCCCCCATCACACGTTTGTAGGCTTCGGCAATGCGCTCGGGGCCGGGGAAGTAGGCCCACTCCTGCGCGTGCGGATACGGCGTGTCCCAGCCCGTCACGCGCTCGATCGGCGCTTCCAGGTGATAGAAGCAGTGCTCCTGCATCAGCGCCGCCAGTTCGGCGCCGAAGCCGCTGGTGCGTGTGGCTTCGTGCACGACGACGCAGCGCCGCGTGCGCTTAACCGATTCCACCAGCGTCGCCAGGTCCAGCGGCCAGATGCTGCGCAGGTCGATGATCTCGGCGTCGATGCCGCTTTCCCGCGCCGCCGTCTCGGCCACGAACACCATCGTGCCGTAGGTCAGCACCGTGAGGTCCTTGCCCTGGCGATAGACCGAGGCCGACTCCAGCGGCACCGTGTAGTAGCCGTCGGGCACCTCGCCCAACGGATGTTTTGACCACGGCACGACGGGCTTGTCGTGGTGGCCGTCGAAAGGCCCGTTGTACAGGCGCTTGGGTTCGAGAAAGATCACCGGGTCGTCGCATTCGATGGCCGAGATCAGCAGCCCCTTGGCATCACGCGGATTCGACGGCATCACGGTGCGGATGCCGCAGACGTGCGTGAACAGCGCCTCCGGGCTCTGGCTGTGCGTCTGGCCGCCGAAGATGCCGCCGCCGCAAGGCATGCGCACCGTCAGCGGCGCCGTGAACTCGCCGGCCGAGCGGTAGCGCAGGCGCGCCGCTTCGGAGACGATCTGGTCCGAGGCCGGATAGAAGTAGTCGGCGAACTGGATCTCGGCCACCGGGCGCAGGCCGTAGGCGCCCATGCCGACGGCGATGCCGACGATGCCGCCTTCGGAGATCGGCGTGTCGAACACGCGCGACCTGCCGTATTTCGCCTGCAGCCCTTCGGTGCAGCGGAAGACGCCGCCGAAGTAGCCGACGTCCTGGCCGAAGACGACGACGTCGGGGTCGCGTTCGAGCATCACGTCCATCGCCGAACGCAGCGCCTGGATCATCGTCATCGGCGTCGTCCTGACGCCGCCGGTGGCTGCGGCCGCGGGGTTTGGGGCAGTGGTGGTGAGCATGCTCAGACTCCGGCTTGCTGGCGTTGGGCGCGCAGATGCGCCGGCATGTCCTTGAACACGTCTTCGAACATCGCCGCCGCGCTGGGCGTGCGGCCGTCGGACAGGGTGCCGAACTGTTCGGCCTGCTTCAACGCCGCAGCCACCTCGGCCTCGACCTCCCGTTTCGCAGCATCGTGTTCGTCGTCCGACCAGACACCCAGCCGCACCAGATGACGGCTCAGCCGCGCAATCGGGTCGCCCAGCGGATAACGCGACCAATCGTCGGCGGGCCGGTATTTCGACGGATCGTCGGACGTTGAATGCGGGCCGCCGCGGTAGGTCACCCATTCGATCAGCGTCGGCCCGAGGTTGCTGCGCGCGCGCTCGGCGGCCCAGCGCGACGCTGCGTAGACGGCGAGGAAGTCATTGCCGTCTACGCGCAGCGACGCGATGCCGCAGCCGACGCCGCGCGCCGCGAACGTGGTGGCTTCGCCGCCGGCAATGGCCTGGAAGGTGGAGATCGCCCACTGGTTGTTGACGACGTTCAGGATGACCGGCGCGCGATAGACGTGCGCGAAGGTCAGCGCGGTGTGGAAGTCGGCCTCGGCGGTGGCGCCGTCGCCGATCCAGCCCGACGCGATCTTGGTGTCGCCCTTGATCGCCGACGCCATCGCCCAGCCCACGGCCTGGATGAACTGCGTCGCCAGGTTGCCGCTGATGGTGAAGAAGCCGGCCTGTCGGTACGAATACATCACCGGCAACTGGCGCCCTTTCAGCGGGTCGCGCTCGTTGGACAGCAACTGGCAGATCATGTCGACCAGCGCCACGTCGCTGCGCGACAGCAGCAGGCCCTGCTGCCGATAGGTGGGAAAACACATGTCGCCGGCCGTCAGCGCCAGCGCATGGGCCACCGAGATCGCCTCTTCGCCCAGGCTCTGCATGTAGAACGACATCTTCTTCTGGCGCTGCGCGATCAGCATGCGGGCGTCGAAGGCGCGTGTCTTGAGCATCGCGCGCAAGCCGCCGCGCAGGGTGTCGGCGGACAACTCGGGCGCCCACGGTCCTTGCGCCGCGCCGTCGTCGTCGAGCACACGCACCAGGCTGTAGGCGAGGTCGCTGGTGTCCACCGGCAGCGAGTCGACCGGCGGCCGGCGCACCGCGCCGGCTGGCGACAGGTGCAGGTACGAGAAGTCGGTCTGGCAACCGGGCCGGCCGCTGGGCTCGGGCACGTGCAGACGCAAAGGGGCGTAGGCATTCATCGGCGGTCTCCGTTCCCGATCGTGTCGGGCGATGGATGGTTCAAAGGGGCTGCGCCTTCTCGTGAAAGGCGCAGCGCCCATTCTGCGTGAGAAACCGGCAGGGCCCGGCGTCGGCCCTGGCGCATGCAGCGCCCGATGGCAGCTCGGTCGCTTTTGTCCGGCCCGGCGGAACGCGTTCGGCAGGTGTCCCGCTTCGCCTGCGCTTCCAGCGCCGAGTCGCTGCCGCCGACGAATCAGAAGACACGGGGCACGCCCCGGGTGCGGCCGAGGATGCTGAAGTCTCCGCTCGCCGATGCTAGGGCCGGGGGCCAGCCCCGCCATGTCGCCGAACCGCCGGCCGAACGCCTGCGCCTCCAGCGCGCGCGACGCGCCTGAATATGCGGCCCGCCGCATAAAAATCCGGAACACGGTCTAATGCCGCTCCCCCACTCATCGATGGACCCCATGAAGCTCTATTACACCCCTGGCGCCTGCTCGCTCGCCCCGCACATCGTGCTGAAGGAAGCGGGCCTGACGTTCGAGCTCGTCAAGGCCGACCTGAAATCGCACACCCTCGTCGCCGATGGGAGCGACTACTACCAGACCAACTCGAAAGGCCAGGTGCCGCTGCTTGAACTCGACAATGGCGAGCGCCTCACGGAAGGCCCGGCCATCAACCAGTACCTTGCCGATCAGGTGCCGGAAAAGAAGCTCGCACCGGCCAACGGCACGATGGCGCGCTACCGCCTGCAGGAGTGGTTGAACTTCGTCACCAGCGAACTCCACAAGGGCATCGGCGGCCTGTTCAACCCGATGATGAACGACGACGGCAAGGCCGTGCTTCGAGCGCGCGCGCTCGACAAACTGAAGTGGGTGGATGCCCAGCTCGAAGGCAAGCAGTACCTGATGGGCGACACGTTTTCGATCGCCGATGCCTACCTGTTCACCGTCACGAACTGGACCGCCCACACCGGGATCGACATCTCCGGCCTGAAGCACCTCGGCGCGTTCCAGGCCCGTATGGCGGCACGTCCGGCCGTGCAGGCGGCGTTGAAGGCCGAAGGCCTGCTGAAGTAACGAGCCGGGGCGCGCGGCCGCGGGTGGCCGCGCTGCCCGCCTGCTGGCGGGCAGTGGCCGCGCGCCTTTCCGCGTGCCGCCACCCGGGCGGACGGTCCGCATGACCGTGCGCTGTCTTGTTAGCATCAGGCCCCTCACCTTTCGACAGCAAGCCGTAAACAACCCCAGGCGGGCGTTTTTTCCGGAGATCGGCAATGCGACTGGCGCATTTCATCACGCACGACATCGAGTCGATACTGATCGAGTGGGAGACCTTCGCCGCCACCCAGTTGCCGGCTGCCGCGAGCATGAAGTCGCTTGCGCTGCGCGACCATGCCGAGCAGATCCTGCGCGCGATCGCCGCCGATCTGCAGACCAGCCAGACGCGCCGGCAGCAACAGATCAAGTCCCAGGGCCTGGCGCCGGCGCCACTTGACGCAAAAGAGACAGCGGCGCAGACGCATGCGCTGCTGCGCGCGAAGAGCGGCTTCGACATCAATCAGCTTGCCGCCGAGTACCGCGCGCTGCGCGCCAGCGTGCTGCGCCTGTGGACGGACCGCTGCCAGCCCGCTTCGTCTGACCTCGACGACATGCTGCGTTTCAACGAAGCCGTCGACCAGGCGCTGGCCGAATCGATCAGCTTCTTCAACACCCAGGTCGAGCAGTCACGCAACCTGCTGCTGGGCATGCTGGGCCACGACATGCGCAGCCCGTTGCAGACCGTTCTGACGACGGCGCACTACCTGGCGAAGATCAATACCGATGCGCAGGTCTCCAGCGCTGCCAAACGCCTCATCGCCAGCGGTGCACGCATCAAGGCGCTGCTCGACGACCTGCTCGATTACGGCCGCACCCGGCTCGGGCTGGGTCTGCCGGTGGTGCCACAGCGGGTGGACCTGGCCAGCCTGTTCGCGTCGGAGCTGGAACAACTGCGCTCGGTCTATCCGGACCGCACGGTGGCCTTGCACTGCAGCGGCAATTGCGAAGGCTCGTGGGATGGCCTGCGCCTGCAGCAGTTGCTTGAGAACCTGATCGTCAACTCGATCAAGTACGGCGATGCAGATTCACCCGTCGATGTGTTCGTGCGTGGTGAATCCGACCCCGTGGTGGTAGAGGTGCGCAATGCCGGCCCGGCCATCGACCAGGACCGGCTCGATGCGTTCTTCGCGCCGCTCAAGCGCGGCACCAGCGAGGACGATTCCTGCGCAAGCAGTGACGGCCTCGGCCTCGGGCTGTACATCGCGCGCGAAGTCGCGCGCGCCCATGGCGGCGACCTGACCGCGATATCGCCGGGCAACGAAACGATCTTCACCTGCACGCTGCCACGGCGCGGCTGAACGAGGCGGCTCGCCGCACCGCTGCCTGCCCGCTCCATCGACCCTGCCGACCCCGGCCACCGCAGCGACTGCCGCAGCGCAGCGGCCACGCGGGGCCGCAAATGGAGTACGCTTGTGTCGTTGCCACTGCGAAAGGAGGTGATATGTCTTTAATCTCTCGGTCCGGGGCGGAGCCCTGCTGATGTAGTGGTTCTGCAGCCAGACCCGCGGGCGCTCCACACCACCGGTGGGAGCGCCCGCGTCATTTGCAGGGTGCGGATCGCTTTGCCCCCGACACGCGCTTCCAGCACCCAGCCTTCGGCATCCCGGCTTTGCGCCGCGCACACCAGCCGCCGCGCCTCCAGGCTCCCGACCCGGTAAATCTTCTCAATCGCGAGCCGGCCGCGCCGGGCGGGGCGGCAAGCGGCTCCGCTCGTCGTCGACCCTCAAGCCGACGTGGCGCAGCGTCGAGCCCGATCAGCCCCAGCGCACGGCCCCGCCTTGAGAGGGCGGGGACAGCGGGCGCTGACGCAATTGAAGCAGTGTCTTCTCCATCAGCTCGCCCCAACCCGACGCACCCGTAGCGGAGGCGATGTCCATCTCCCGCGCCGTGATCATCTGGTTCAGTTGCTGAGGTCCGCGCCTGTCCGCGGGGTCGGTGGCACGGCCTGCGCCGTGTCCCAGTCGGCGGGAGATGGTTCGACACACGTCGCGATAGATCTGCGAAATGCGGGACGTGCTGATGCCGAACTTTCCCGCCAGCTCCGTTGGCGTGAGGCCGATGCCCAGATAGGAGTCGATGACGAGGCGCTCATGCTCGGGCAGCGTCTTGAAGTATTCGGCCAGACGCCGAAGCAGGATGGCGGTATCCACACGCGCCTCGACCTCGTCCTTCGCGGTCGCCGGCATGCGCGCCTGCATGCCCTCGTCCGCGTCGTGCGCATCGTCGAGGCTCTGCGTTTGCACCAGCGCAGCCGTGTGCTCAAGACGCGCGAGCTCGTCAAGCCCCATGCCGCACGCGGCACTCAATTGCGCGAGTGTCGGCTGTTGCCCATGCTGGGCCCGCCAGCGTTCCTGGGCGATCTGCATGATCTTGATCTTGCGGCGCTCGGCCCGAGGCAACTGATCCATTTGTCGCAGCTCGTCAAGCATTGCGCCCTTGACGCGCTGCTGCGCATATCGCACGAAGGATTCCTTCGCCTGTTCATCCTCCGGAGCGCCTGTCCATTCAAAGGTGAGCGCCGCCTGCGCCACGGCAATCAGGCCGGCTTGAATCAGATCGGCCTTTTCGACGTTCGAGGGCACGCGCCGCATCACCAGCGCTGCCTGCTTCCGAACCCACGACTCGTTTCTTGCGATCAATGCCGATGGCACTGACTCCATGGACCTCATGTCAAACGATCACGAAGCTTGCATGACAGTGCCGCCCGTGATCAGTGACCTCGGGCCAGAGGCCGATCCTTCGAACCTCCGCGAGATTCCGCAAGAGTGTCTTGCGCTGCCTGCATTTCCCGCCAGGCCCGTTCGGCAGCGGCCACAGGATGCATTTTTCGATATTCCGCGTGCGCAGCGCAACGCCAGAGACGCACGGCGGTCTGGTCGGCTTCGACACTCGGGCTGCATGCGCCCAACTCAGAAAGGCGGCGTGCACAAGTGGCCAGCCAATAGTGCTCGTTCACGGTGATCCCCCTGTCGGGAGCTTGTCACCGATGCCTGGCGATGTACAGGGAGCACCCCGTGGATTCGCGCGCCGGAACTGCGTCCACATGTAACTACCGATCGATCGATCTGCGGCCGCGAGACGGGAGATGTTTTCGACACTTGTCGAATTCTGCGCCCGAGCGTCGTGGGCACCAGCGGCAAGTCTGGGGCGCGCTGATGTTCAGGCAGCAGCCATGAACCGCGGTGTGGAATCCCGCGACCGTCAGGGTCACGACAAGCCTGGGCCCGCACCGTCCGGGCCGCATCGCGGCCCGGACGGTGCGACAGTCAGAACGGCGAGTCGGCGAAGTAGTACTTGGACGCGTTGTCCTTGGTCACCAGGACCGACGGAATGATCGTCGTCGGCGCCATGCTCGTGCCCTTGACGCGGGACGCCGCCGTCAGCTTCATCGCGTCGGCGATCATGCTCGGCGAATAGGTGACATCGGCCGTCACCACCGGGTCGCCGTCCATCACCTTCTTGATGTAGTCCTTCGAGCCGGCGCCGCCGACGACGAGCTTGATGTCGCTGCGCTTGGCCTGCTCGATCGCCTTCTGCACGCCCACGGCCATGTCGTCGTCCGAAGCCCAGACCGCGTCGATGTGCTTGAAGCGCGTCAGGTAGTCCTGCATCACCTTGAAGGCGTCGTCGCGGTTCCAGTTGCCGAACTTCGCGTCCAGCACCTTGATGCCCGGGTGTTGCTTCATCACCGCATTGAACGCATCGACACGCTGGTTGTCGATGACGGTCGGAATGCCGCGCAGGATGACCACATTGCCCTTGCCGCCCATGGCCTTGGCCATGTATTCGCCGGCCACCTTGCCGAAGCCCGGGTTGTCACCGGCGACGTAGGCGTTCTGCGCCGACGCTTCGGTGAGGCCGCGGTCGACCACAGTGACGAACACACCCTTGGCCTTGAGCTGGCCCACCGGGCGCGTCAGCGGCGCCGATTCGAAGGGCAGGATGACCAGGGTGTCGATCTTGTTGACCGTGTGCAGGTCCTGGATCTGGTTGGCCTGCTCGGTGGGCGAGGCGGCCGTCTTGACGATGACCTTGCTGCCTGGATACCGCTTTTCCAGTTCGGCCGCGGTGTGCTTGGCCCAGTAGACCACGCCGCCGGTCCAGCCGTGCGTGGCGGTGGGCACCGAGACGCCCATCACCATCTTGTTGTCGGCCCGGACGCTGCCAGTGGCCAGCGCGCTGACGGCCAGCACGACCGCGGAAAAAACTCTTCTCTTCATTTCCGTCTCCTCAGTTGTGGACGCTCGAACCGATGCTGCACGCTTGTCGCGTGAGTACCTTCACTGTCATCGCCGCCCCCTTTGCAGGAAGGCCACGACGATGATGACGAACCCCTGCACCGCCGCGTTGAGATACACGCTGATGATGCTGGTGAGATTCAGGATGTTGCTGATGACGGACAGCAGGATGGCCCCGATCACGGTGCCCAAGATGCGCCCCTGCCCGCCCTTGAGCGCCGTGCCGCCGACGATCACCGCGGCAATCGCTTCCAGCTCCCACAGCAGCCCCGTGGTCGGCGAAGCCGAGCCCAGGCGCGGCACATACAGCACGGTGGCCACGCCGACGCACATGCCCAGCAGCATGTAGGTGAGGATCTTCGTGCGGTCCACGGCCACCGCCGCATAACGCGCCACCTGCTCGTTGGAGCCTATGGCCTGCACGTAGCGGCCGTAGCGGGTGCGATTGAGCAGCACGCCGCCGAGCAGCGCCACGCCGGCGAAGACCCAGATCGGAATCGGCACGCCGAGCCAGCTTGCGTAATACACGGGGCCGTAGACGTCGGCGATGGTGTTGTCCAGCGTGATGGCGCCGCCGTTGGCGAAGTAGGTGAGATAGGCGCGGAAGACGCCCAGCGTGCCCAGCGTGACGATGAAGGGCTCGATGCGCCCCTTGGCGATCAGCACGCCATGCGCGATGCCGAACGCCGCCCCCAGCACCAGCGCCACCACCATGCCCACCAGCACGGCGCGCAGCGGGCTGCCCACGTAGGGGGCAACCCAGTTCATCACCAGGATCATGCTGCCGGCGATGAGTGCGGCCATCGAGCCCACCGACAGGTCGATGCCGCCGGAGATGATGACGAAGCACATGCCCACCGAGATGATGCCGATGAACGCCGTGCGCGTGAGCACGTTCATCGCGTTGTCCCAGGTTGCGAAGTCGGGGTTCAGCCAGGTGCCGGCGAGGCACAGCACCACCAGCCCGATCACGGGGCCGAGCTCGCGCAGGCGGCGCTGACGCCGCAGCCTGCGCGCGGCGTCGGCTTTTGCATCCGCGTTGACCGCCTGCCCCGGCGGAGCTGGCGCTTCAGTGGGTGCCGGTGGCATGGGCGATGAGCTCCTCTTCGGTCAGTTGACGGGCATCGAGCGTGGCCTGCACCGCGCCGGCGCGCATCACGATCACGCGATGGCACAGACCGATGAGCTCGATCAGCTCCGACGAGATGATCACCACGCCGCGGCCCTCGGCGGCCAGGCGCTGGACCAGGAAATAGATGTCGCGTTTGGCCCCGACGTCGACGCCGCGTGTCGGCTCGTCGAGCACGACGACGCGCGGGCCTGGCTGCAGCACCTTGGCGATGGCCAGCTTCTGCTGGTTGCCGCCCGACAGCGAGCCCGTGTCGATGTCGAGGTCGCCCGTGCGAATGCCGAATTCCTTCACCGCGCCCTCGAGCGCGCGCCGCTGCGAACGGGCGTCGAGCAACGGCCTGGCGTAGCGGTCCAGGTCCATCAATGTGAGGTTGTCCTGCAGCGACAACTGCACATGCAGGCCACGCCCCTTGCGGTCTTCGCTGAGGTAGCTCAGCCCCTGCGCGGCGGCGTCGCGCGGGCTGCGCAGTGCCACCGCATGGCCAGCGATCGCGACCTCTCCGCTGCTGCCGGAACGCAGGCCGATCAGGCCTTCGAAAAGTTCGGTGCGCCCGGCGCCGACGAGGCCGGCAAATCCGAGGATCTCGCCCGGCCGCACGTCGAACGACACGTCGTGGGCCCAGCCCGGCACGCTGAAATGGCGCACGCTCAGCAGCGGCGGCGCGTCGCTGGCCGGCACCCGTTCGGCGAACATGTCGGACAGCTCGCGCCCGACCATCAGGTTGGCCATCTGCTGGCGCGTGTGCTCGGCCGTGAGCCCGTGCATCACGAACTGGCCGTCGCGCAGCACGACGATGTCGTCGGTGATGCGCTCGACCTCGTCGAGCTTGTGCGAGATGTAGACCACCGTCGTGCCCTGGTCGCGCAGACGCCTGATGAGCGCGAACAAGCGCGTGGTCTCTGTCGGCGTCAGCGTTGCCGTGGGCTCGTCCATCACCAGCAGCCGCGCGTGGCGCGACACGGCCTTGGCAATTTCCACGAGCTGCTTTTCGGCGACCATCAGCTCGCCGGTGGGGGTGTCGGGGTCGACCGTCAGACCCACCTCCTGCAGCGCCTGCAGGGCCTGGTCGCGCATCGTGCTTTCGTCGAGCAGCAGAGCCTTGCGAAGTTCACGGCCGAGAAAGATGTTCTGCGTCACCGTCAGGTGTTCGGCGAGGTTGAATTCCTGATGGATCAGCACGATGCCGGCGGCTTCGGCGGCGCGTGAACTGGCGAACACGCTGGGCACGCCGTTGACCGACAGCACACCGCCGCTGGCGCTTTCATAACCGGCCAGGATCTTCATCAGCGTGGACTTGCCGGCGCCGTTTTCGCCCAGCAGCCCGAGCACGCGCCCGGGCGTGATGTCGAAGCTCACGCCATGCAGAACGCGCACCGGACCGAAGTCCTTCACGACGCGGCTGAAACGCACGGCCAGACTCATCTCAGAGCTTCACCCAGCAAGCGCCCTGCGCCGCTGACGCGACAGCCGCTTCGATGAAGGCCATGCCGCGCACACCGTCGTCCAGCGTCGGAAAGTCGGCTTCGGCAGCCGGTGCAGCGCCGTCGCCACCACGCCGCTGCACGATGGCCTCGGCAATCTCGCGGTACAGATTGGCGAAGCCTTCGAGATAACCCTCGGGGTGGCCGGAGGGCAGCCGCGTCACACGCGCGGCATCGCCATTGGCGCTGGCCGTGCCGCGCGAGATGATCTGCGTCGCTTCGCCGAAAGGCGACCAGTGCAACTGGTTGGGGTGTTCCTGGCGCCATTCGATGCCGCCGCGGCTGCCGTACAGACGCAGGCGCAGGCCGTTTTCGTTGCCGGGCGCCACCTGGCTGGCCCACAGCGCTGCGCGTGCGCCGCCGGCGTAGCGCAGCAGGATCTGCACGTTGTCGTCAAGCGCACGGCCCGGCACGAAGCGGCTCATCTCGGCGCAGAGTTCGGTCGGCTCCAGTCCGCTGACAAAACCCGCGAGGTGGAACGCATGGGTTCCGATGTCGCCGATGCAGCCGCCCGCGCCGGCGCGCGCCGGATCGGTGCGCCATGCGGCCTGTTTCTGGCCGCTGGCCTCCAGCGCTTCGGTGAGCCAGTCCTGCGGGTATTCAACCTGCAGCACACGCAGCTCGCCGAGCGCGCCGTCGCGCACCATGCGGCGTGCGTGCCGCACCATCGGGTAGCCGCTGTAGTTGTAGGTCACCGCAAAGAGCCTGCCGCTGTGCGCGGCCAGTGCCTGCAGCCGCTTCGCGTCGGCCAGGCGCGTCTCCAGCGGCTTGTCGCAGATGACGTGGATGCCGGCGCGCAGAAAGGCTTCGGCCACCGGCACGTGCTGGTCGTTGGGCGTGACGATGGCGACCGCCTCGATGCCGTCGGCGCGTGCCCCTTCTTCGCGCGCCATGGTGTCGAAGTCTTCATAGGCGCGCGCCAGGCCGAGCGCGCGCGCCGAACGCAGCGACTTTTCCGCCGTGGCCGACAACGCCCCGGCGACGAGCTCAAAACGGTCGTCCAGCCGCGCCGCGATGCGGTGCACCGCGCCGATGAAGGCCCCTTCGCCACCGCCCACCATGCCCAGGCGCACGCGTGCAGGGGCAGCGGGGTTGTCGGCGCTGCCTTCGATGGTCATTTGGCGGCCTCCGTCAGGCCCAGCATGCGCCGCAACTGCGCGGCGTCGGTGCTGCCGCCGGCGAAGTCGTCGAAGGCCTTTTCGGTGACGCGAATGATGTGGCGGCGAATGAACTCGGCGCCTTCGGCAGCGCCGGCCTCCGGGTGCTTCAGGCAGCACTCCCACTCGAGCACGGCCCAGCTCTTGTAGTTGTATTGCGCCATCTTCGAGAAGATGGCGCCGAAGTCGACCTGGCCGTCGCCGAGCGAGCGGAAGCGCCCGGCGCGCTGCAGCCACGGCTGGTAGCCCGAGTACACACCCTGGCGGCCGTTGGGCCGGAATTCGGCGTCCTTGATGTGCAGCGCCTTGATGCGCTCGTGGTAGATGTCGATGAACTCCAGATAGTCGAGCTGCTGCAGCAGGAAGTGCGAGGGGTCGTAGTTGATGCAGCAACGCGGGTGGTTGTTCACGCGTTCGAGGAACATCTCGAAGGTGCTGCCGTCGAACAGGTCTTCGCCCGGGTGCAGTTCGAAGCAGACGTCGCAGCCGGCTTCGTCGAAGGCGTCGAAGATGGGCCGCCAGCGCCGCGCCAGTTCATCGAACGCGGTTTCGATCAGGCCCGCCGGCCGCTGCGGCCAGGGGTAGAGATAAGGCCATGCCAGCGCGCCGGGAAAGCTGACGTTGCTCTTCAGCCCGAGGTTCTTCGACGCCTTGGCCGACAACAGCATCTGCTCGACGGCCCAGGCCTGGCGCGCTGTCGGGTTGCCGCGCACCGCCGCGGGCGCGAAGCCGTCGAAGGCGTCGTCGTAGGCCGGATGCACGGCGACGAGCTGGCCTTGCAGGTGGGTGCCGAGTTCGGTGATCTCGACGCCGGATTCGCGCGCCACGCCGCGCACCTCGTCGCAGTAGGTGCGCGACTCTGCGGCCTTGCGAAGATCGAAGATGCGTTCGTCCCACGACGGGATCTGCACGCCCTTGAAGCCCAGGCCGCCGGCCCACTTGGTGATCGAGCCCCAGGAGTCGAACGGCGCGCTGTCGCTGGCGAATTGCGCGAGATAGATGCCGGGGCCGAGGATGTTCGATGCCATGTGCGTCTCCTTCGTTGGCGTTCAGAGGTAGCTGTTGACCAGATGTTCAAGGCGCTCCTGATGCGCCGAGCGCGGCTGCGGATCGAGGCCCTGGCGCTCGACATCAAGCGCCAGGTCGGCCAGCGAGCGCCGACCGCCCAGAATGGCGCGGCCGGCGTCGTTGTCCCAGCCGGCATAACGCGCGTGGAGCTGCCGCGACAGCGCGCCATCGGTGATCATCTTCTCGGCCACCAGCAGCGCGCGGGCGCACAGGTCCATCGCCGTGGCATGCGCCCACACGAGGTCGTCGGGTTCGATCGACTGGCGGCGCAGCTTGGCATCAAAGTTCAGCCCGCCGGCACCGATGCCGCCGCCCTTGAGCACTTCGTACAGCGCCAGCGCCACCTGCTGCAGGTTGTTCGGAAACTGGTCGGTGTCCCAGCCCAGCATCTCGTCGCCGCGATTCATGTCCAGCGAGCCGAAGATGCCGAGCGCGTGGGCCAGCGAAATTTCATGCTCGAAGGTATGGCCGGCCAACAATGCGTGGTTCTGTTCGATGTTGACCTTGACCTCGTTTTCCAGCCCGTGCGCTTTCAGGAAACCGTAGACGGTGGCCACGTCGTAGTCGTACTGGTGCTTGGTGGGCTCGGCAGGTTTGGGCTCGATCAGGATCTGGCCCTTGAAGCCGATCTTGTGCTTGTGCTCGACCACCAGGTTGAGAAAGCGCCCCAGTTGCGCCAACTCGCGCTTCATGTCGGTGTTGAGCAGCGTCTCGTAGCCTTCGCGGCCGCCCCAGAGCACATAGTTGGCGCCACCCAGCCGATGCGTGGCTTCGAGCACGCAGCGCACCTGCGCCGCAGCATAGGTGAAGACATCGGGGTCGGGGTTGGTGGCAGCGCCGGCCATGTAGCGTGGATGCGAAAACAGGTTCGCCGTGCCCCACAGCAGGCGCACGCCGGTCTCGGCCATCTTGCGCTCGAAGACCTCCACCAGTTGCATCACGTTGCGGTTGGACTCGCGCAGGCTGCGCCCTTCGGGGGCGATGTCCCGGTCATGGAAGGTGAAGAAGGGCACGCCGAGCACCGCGAACATCTCGAACGCCACGTCGGCCTTGTGCCGTGCCTGTGCCATCGCATCAGCGTCGCCGTGCCAGGGGCGCTGGAACGTGGGGTCACCGAAAACGTCCATGCCGTTGGCAGCGAAGCTGTGCCAGTAGCAGGCGGCAAAACGCAGTTGCTCGGCCATGGGTTTGCCCAGCACCATGCGCTGCGCGTCGTAGTGGCGGTAGGCCAGCGGCTGGATGGCTGAGGGCATGAAGCCCGGCCCGGCAAACCGCAGCGGCTCGCGGAACGAGAAGTAAGGCGGGGTCGAGGACGGCATGCGGTACTCCGAGGGGTTCGAGGAATGCGAGGGGCGCAAGAGCGGAATTCACGCCACCAGCGCCGGCGCGGAACGCGCCAGCGCATACAGCGACTGCCAGCGTGCGTGCGCATCGCGATACTGCGCGGCGGCGTCGGCGCGGGGCTCGAAGCTGCGCACGCGCGACGGCTTCGGGAAGTGGTTGTGGCCGCTCAAGGCGGCGGCGGCCAGGCGCGCTGCGCCCAGCGCGCAGCCGTGTTCGCTGCCGGCCACCCGATGCAGCGTCAACCCCAGGACATCAGCCAGCAACTGGCTCCACAGCGGCGAGCGCGCACCGCCACCGATGAGGTCGGCCTGCGTCAGCCGGGTGCCAGCCGATGCGAGCGCGGCGCGCGCGTCGGCAAACGCAAACGCCACGCCTTCGAGCACGGCCTGCGTCATCTGCGCACGTTCGGTGTTGGCCGACAGTCGCAGGAAACCGGCGCGTACCGTGGCGTCGTTGTGCGGCGTGCGCTCGCCGGACAGATACGGCGCGAACCAGCACGCTGCAGGCTTCGTGGGCGCGCTGCCCAGCTCGGCCAGCAGCGCCTCTTCGGACAACCCCGTGATGCGCGACCACCAGCCCAGGCTGGACGCGGCCGACAGCAACACACCCATCTGGTGCCAGGTGGCGGGCAGCGCGTGGCAGAAGGCATGCACGGCGTGGTCGGCCGCCGGCGCGAAGCCGGCCGTTGTCGCCCACAACACGCCCGAGGTGCCGAGCGAAACAAAGGCGTCGCCGGGGTTCACCGCACCCACGCCCGCCGCGCCGGCCGCGTTGTCGCCGGCGCCGCCGGCGAGCACCGGCGCACGCGCGAAGCCCCAGCGCTGCACCCATTCGTCACGCAGTTCGCCCCAGGCGGCCGAGCCTTCGACCAGGCGCGGCATCTGCGCTTCGTGCAAGCCGCAGGCGTCGAGCAGCGGCGCCGACCAGCGACGCTGCGCCACGTCCAGCCACAGGGTGCCCGACGCATCGGACATCTCGTCGACGAATTCACCGCTCAGGCGCCAGCGCAGCCAGGCCTTGGGCAGCAGCACCTTGTCGATGCGGCGGAAGATGTCCGCTTCATGCTCGCGCACCCAGAGCAGCTTGGGCGCCGTGAAGCCCGGCATCGCGCGATTGCCGGTGATGCTGTGCAGCGCCGGCACGCGGTGTTCGAGTTCGGCGCACTGCGCGACGCTGCGGCCGTCGTCCCACAGGATGCAAGGCCGCAGCAGCGCCCCGGCGTTGTCCAGCAGCGTGGCACCATGCATCTGCCCGGCCAGGCCGATGGCTTGGACGGCACGAAAAGCCCTGGGCTGCGCGCTCTGCAAGGCGTCCAGGCAGTGCTGAGTGGCGAGCCACCAGTCTTCGGGATGCTGCTCGGACCAGCCCGGCCGCGGCCGCTGCACCGTCAGCGGCGCCGACGTGGTGGCGACGCTGCGCTCGCCGTCCAGCAGCAGCACTTTGACGCCCGAGGTGCCGAGGTCGATGCCCAGCGTGATCACGGCAGGTTGTCCTTGAGGTAGATGTCGATGCGAATGCGCTCCTGAGCGGGCCGCACCACTTCCTGCGCCACATGCGCGAAGGCCAGGCGCAGTGCGGAGCGCACCTCGTGACCCGCGTCCTGGTTGATCACGGCGTCCATCGTGCCGCTGAGCAGCGCGGCACGCGAGTGCGACGACAATTCGTGGCCGACGAACACGGTATCGGCGGCGCGGCCGCTGCCGTGCAGCGCGCTGATGATGCCGGCGTTGCCCGCGCCCACGCTGTACAGACCTGCAAGTTTCGGCTGCGCCGCGAACAGTTCGCGGGCGGCCTTTTCGGTTCGCCGGTCGTCATCCTTGCCCTCGACGGGAGGCAGGATGGTGAGCCCGGGGTATTCGGCCGCCATCACCTGGTTGAAACCGAAACAGCGCTCGGCGTGGTCGCGCAGCGACAGGCTGCCCACGACGATGCCGACGCTGCCCCTGGCCTTGCCGACGAAGCGGCCCACCAGCGTGCCCGCGGTGCGTCCGGCGGCAACGTTGTCTATGCCCACGAAGTGCTGGCGTTTTGACGCCGGCACATCGGACACCAGCGTGATGACGGCCAGTCCCCGCTCGACGAGGGCGTCGATCGCGTCCTTGACGAGCGGATGGTCGAGCGCCATCACGATCACGCCATCACAACGCCCGGCCAGCGCATGCAGTTCGGTCGCCAGTGTGCGAGGCTCGAAGACATCGACCTCCACCGCCTCAGCGACCAGTCGCTGGTCGGACATCCAGGGCTGGTTCTCGGCGATCTGCTGACGCAACAGCGCGACGAAGCTGTTGCTTCCCGAGGGCAGCACGAAGCACAGCTTGTAGTGGCGTGCGCGGGCCAGCCGGGCGGCGGCGGCGTCGGGACGGTAGTCGAGCTGCTGCACCGCGTCACGCACCTTCTCGACCGTGGAGGCGCGCACGCCAGCCCGTTTGTTCAGCACCCGATCCACGGTGGCCAGACTGACCTCGGCGTGACGTGCCACGTCTTCCAGCGTAGCGCGCATCTTGGCGGGGGTTGGGGGCATCGTCGCCATGATGCTGGATTTTGAGGTGCGCACCTCATCTTTGAACCCGGGAATACCCACAGCGGTTCGAAACATGACGGGCACTCTCCACCTGTGCTCCTCGTCGATTGGCCTGACTCCCGCACCTCAAGGCATGCGGCTGGAAGTGCCGCGAAACCAGCCGCGGCGATCGAAACGGCTTGTCTGACCCGTCACGGCTTCCCTGCCCGCTTGCGCCGAGCTTGCTGCCTCTCGCGTCGCGCGTGCTGGTCAGCCATCCGATCCACGGCTGCTGCGCCAGCAGACATCGCCACAGGACATCTGGATCGCAAGAGGTGCCGGGTGGAAGTTGGAGCGGTGCAACCCGACCGCGGCCCGCACGTCGCAAAGCCGCAGAGCATTGCAAATTCATCGTTATTTGCGATAAGCGAATATTTCCGCTCAAGACATCTGTCTTCGCGACGATACAGGTGCGGGCCCCGGCATCCGGCCGGGGACTTCACAACTCACTCGAGGGGTTCACACGGCGAGTGTCATCACGATCGCGGAAAGCCCAGGCGCTGCGGCGCATTGCGCCGGGCGCGGCCCAGCTCGAGCGGCTGACGTTTCGCCTTGCTGCCCGGGAATACGGAATCGACATCCTGCGCGTGCAGGAAATTCGCGGCTGCGGTGCCCCAGGCAAGACGAGCGCGATCGCATGCTCACCCTCATCGACATCGAATAGCTCATGGCCAGACACGAAACGGGCCTCGTGCGGCAGACGCTGCAGCAGCCCTTCCATCAAACACCCGTCATGAGTCTGACGGACATGCAGACCGACACCCAACTCATCCTGGAACAGGGGAGCCCTGGGTTCAATCCGACAAGGACATCCAAGTGAACAATTTCAACAACCTTGGTTTGCGCAAGCGCCTGTACGGCGTCGCCGCTCTGATCGCGCTCGTTCTGATGCTTTGCGCCGGCCTGTCATGGCGCCTGGGATCGATCGGCGCCGTTGCATTGGCCGACGAGGAAAACTCCACGCGCAGCACGGTGGCACTCGCCGAGGCGCAGAGCGCGGTCTGGGCGCTGCGCTGGGGCGTGGCCAACTATCTCGCCACCACCGATTCCGGTGCCAAGGCCAAGGTGGTCGCCGACAGCCCGAAGCTGCGCGGTCAGTTCGACCAGGCGATGAAGCAGTTCGAGCTCACCGGCGCCAGCGACGCCGAACGCGCCAAGTTGACCGAGTTGCGCGACGCCTTCGGCCAGTATGCCGCGGCCCGACTCGAGTTCTTCCGGCTGATGGAGGCCGACAAGTCTGCCGAGGCCGTGTCGATGCGCAATGCCACGCTTACGCCGGCCGGCGGCGCCACCAACAAGGCGTTTGCCGAGCTGATCGACCTGCAGCGCAAGGGTGTCGCAGAGCGGTCCGCACGCAGCGAGAAGGCGCTTTCCGGGGCGCAGACACTGGTGCTCGGCATCTTCGGCGTCGCGCTGCTGGCAACGTTCGGCGCACTCGCCCTGGCGGTGCGCAGCGTCCTGCGGCAGCTCGGTGGCGACCCCGCCCTGGTGACTGAACATGTTCGCGCCTTCGCAGAAGGTGACCTCAGCGTCGCCATCGACCCCTCGGGCGCTCCGGCGGGCAGCGTGATCGCGGCGCTGGCCGACATGCAGGTGCGCCTGAGCCAGCTCGTGGGCCAGGTGCGCTCTGCAGCAGATTCGATCGCCACCGGCTCGGCGCAGATCGCCACCGGCAATGCCGACCTCTCGCATCGCACCGAGACGCAGGCGGCCAACCTCCAGCACACGGCGTCTTCGATGGCGCAGATGAACAGCGCCATCAGCAACAGCGCCGACACCGCGCGTCAGGCGACCGAGCTCGCGACATCGGCCAGCGCCGCCGCGCAAGAGGGCGGCGCGGTGGTCCACCAGGTGGTGGCGACGATGGACGACATCACGGCAAGCTCGAAGAAGATCGTCGACATCATCGGCGTGATCGACGGCATCGCCTTCCAGACCAACATCCTGGCGCTGAACGCCGCCGTCGAAGCCGCACGCGCCGGTGAACAAGGCCGCGGCTTCGCTGTCGTGGCCAGCGAGGTGCGCAACCTCGCGCAGCGCAGCGCCGAAGCCGCCAAGGAAATCAAGAGCCTGATCGGCGCCAGCGTCGACAAGGTCGAGGCAGGCTCCAAGCTGGTCGGCGACGCCGGCACCTCGATGAGCAACATCGTGGCCCAGGTCAAGCACGTGGCCGACCTGATCGCCGAGATCAGCGCCTCGACGATCGGCCAGACCAGCGACATCGGCCAGGTCAGCTCGGCGGTGACGCAGTTGGACCAGGCGACGCAGCAGAACGCGGCGCTGGTCGAAGAGAGCGCCGCTGCCGCCGAGAGCCTGACGCGGCACGCGAGCAGGCTGGTCGAATCCGTGAGTGTGTTCAAGCTGAACGCGACGGCGGCCCGCGCCTGACGCAGAGCCGATGGAAATCCAGCGACGCGGCGTTGCCAGGACGCGAAACGGCGCCGCGTCGAACTTGGTCGGCGCGCCGTGCACAACTCGAGGCGCTGGAACGCAAGGCCGACTGCTCCGCCCATCAGCGAGGGCGGCGAGGCAGCGAGGGCGTTTGGCACAGTCGCGGGACTGAAGGCGGATCGGCCGGCGCACAGGGTGGGTTGTGCACTGTTTCCCCGCCCCAAACGAAAACGCCACCTGAGGGTGGCGTCAATCGTTGATCCTGCTGATGAGTCCTGGTGGGCGGTGCAGGGTTCGAACCTGCGACCCCTGCCGTGTGAAGGCAGTGCTCTACCGCTGAGCTAACCGCCCAAGGCCTGCGGCGAAGCCCCGCATTATGCCACGGCGACGCGCCACACCGCCCGCCCGCCGCTGGCCTTGTCGACGTCGGCCATCAGCGCGTCGTGGGCCGCCGTCTCGTCGGCATCTGCCAGCAGCACCGGCAGCACCAGGCCGCTGAGGTCGATGGCGGCCAGCGCCAGCGCGCCCTGGCCTTCATCGGCAACGTCGATGACGAGCGAGTTCTGGCCGCGTGTGAGGCGGATGTAGACCTCGGCCAGCAGCCCGGCGTCGAGCAGCGCGCCGTGCAGCGTGCGGGTGCTGTTGTCCACCTCCAGTCGCTTGCACAAGGCGTCGAGCGAGTTCGCCTTGCCGGGGTAGATCTCGCGTGCCATCAACAGACTGTCGGTCACCTTGGCCACGTGGTCGGTGATCTTGCCGCGGCCCAGGCGCGCGAGTTCGGCGTTGATGAAGCCGACGTCGAACGCCGCGTTGTGGGCGATGATCTCGGCGCCCGCCAGATAGGCCAGCAGGTCGTCGGCGATGTCGGCGAACGGCGGCTTGTCGGCCAGGAACTCGTCGGTCAGGCCATGCACGCGCAGCGCGTCGGGGTGGCTGGAACGCAGTGGGTTCAGATAGTGGTGCACATGGTTGTGGGTCAGGCGCCGGTTCACCATCTCGATGCAGCCGATCTCGACGATGCGGTCGCCGCCTTCGGCCGACAGGCCCGTGGTTTCGGTGTCGAGGAAGATCTGTCGCATCGGCTCAGGCCCGGTTGATCTGTGATGTCGCGCGGCGGCCGCACCATCCCCACAGCAGCGCGCCGCCGACGATCATCGGCACACACAGCCACTGGCCCATGCTCATGTTCAGCCACAGCAGGCCGAGGAAGGCATCGGGCTCGCGGAAGTATTCGGCGATGAAGCGGAACACGCCATAGCCGAACACGAAGGCCGCCGCCACCTGGCCTTGCGGGCGCTGCTTCTTGCCGTAGATCCACAGCAGCACGAACAGCAGCAGGCCCTCCAGCGCGAACTGGTAGAGCTGCGACGGGTGACGCGGCACGTTGCTGCCGCTTTGCGGAAAGACCATCGCCCACGGCAGCGATGGGTCGCATGCGCGCCCCCACAGTTCGCCGTTGATGAAGTTGCCGATGCGCCCCGATGCCAGTCCGGTAGGCACGCACGGCGCCACCAGATCCATCACCTGCAGGAACGCGCGCTTGCGCTGCCAGCCGAAATACGCCACCGCCAGCATCACGCCGAGAAAACCGCCGTGGAAGGACATGCCGCCCTTCCAGACCTCGAAGATCTCCAGCGGATGGGCGAAGTATTCGCCCGGCTTGTAGAACATCACGTAGCCCAGCCTGCCGCCGAGCACGACGCCGACAACGCCGTAGAACAGCAGATCCTCCACGTCCTTGCGCGTCCAGCCTGCGCGTGCGAAATGCGGCAGCGCGGCGCGCCGGTTGGCCAGGAACAGGAACAGGCCGAAGGCGACCAGATAGGTCAGCCCGTACCAATGAATCTGCAGCGGGCCGAGCGACACCGCCACGGGGTCGAATTGAGGATGCACCAGCATCAGGCAGCGCCCTTGCGGGCCGAGTTCGGAAGCGGGGATTGTCGCCCCGCGCCATGGGCGCGCACGTGCTCGACGAATCGCTGCACCGCCGGCGCCATCGGCTCGCGCCAGACGAGGCTGGTTTCGCAAGCCAGCGGGGCGCCGGTCAGGGGTCGGTAGACCACGCCCGGACGCTGCAACTGGCGCAGCGAGGCGGGCACCCAGGCGACGCCGATGCCGGCCGAAACGAGGTTGACGATGGTCTGCATCTGTATCGCCTCTTGCGCGATGTGCGGCGTCACGCCCTGCGCACGATAAAAGCCGAGCACCGCATCGAACAGCGACGGCGCGATGACGCGCGGAAAGATCACCAGCGGTTCGTGCGCGATGCGTTCGAAGGGCAGGCTGCGCCGGCGCGCCAGCGGGTGCGCTTCGGGCAGCGCCATCAGCAGCGGCTCGCGCAGCGCCAGCCATGCCGGCAGGCCCGGCGGCGCAGCGCCCTCGGCATGCAGCACGAAGCCGGCGTCGATCTCGCCGGTCGCGAAGGCGCGAAGCTGGACGTCGAGCGTGGCTTCACGAAGCTGCAGCGAGACATCCGGCAGCGCGGCGCGGAAACTGCGCAGCCAGCCGGGCAGCGGACCGTAGGCGATGCTGGAGACGAAGGCCAGGCGCAAGTGCCCCGACAGGCCCGCGGCCGCGGCCTGCGCGCGCCGCGGCAGGTCGTCGGCGGCCTGCAGCAGGCGCCGCACCTCGTCCAGCAGCGCCTCGCCGGCCGGCGCCAGCGCCACCGCCCGCTGGCTGCGGTCGAACAGGCGCGCGCCCAGGCGCCGTTCAAGTTGCTGCACCGCCTGCGTCAGCGGCGGCTGCGTCATGTGCAGGCGGCGCGCGGCGCGGCCGAAGTGCAATTCCTCGGCCAGCGCGACGAACTGGCGCAGCGAACGAAGTTCGATCATCGATATGTACGGTGAATCAATCCGGACCCCGCAATATATTGGACGCGCGCTGCCACGCTGGCGATACTTTGCCGCTGCACACGCAAAAGGAAATCCGCCATGGCCAGCAACCGCCGCTCGAAGCACATCACCGAAGGCGTGGCGCGCGCGCCCAACCGCTCAATGTACTACGCGATGGGCTACACCGAGAACGACTTCGGCAAGCCGATGATCGGCGTCGCCAACGGCCACTCGACGATCACGCCATGCAACTCGGGCCTGCAGAAGCTGGCCGATGCCGCGGTCGACGCGTTGCGCGAAGCCGGCGCCAACCCGCAGACCTTCGGCACACCGACCATCAGCGACGGCATGGCGATGGGCACCGAAGGCATGAAGTACAGCCTGGTGTCGCGCGAGGTCATCGCCGACTGCGTGGAGACCTGCGTCGGCGGTCAGTGGCTGGACGGCGTGCTCGTCATCGGCGGCTGCGACAAGAACATGCCCGGCGGCATGATGGGCATGCTGCGTGCCAACGTGCCGGCGATCTACGTCTACGGCGGCACCATCCTGCCCGGCCGCTACAAGGGCCAGGATCTGAACATCGTCAGCGTCTTCGAGGCCGTGGGCCAGTTCAGCGCCGGCCAGATGAGCGAGGAAGACTTCTGCCAGATCGAGCGCCGCGCCATTCCCGGCAGCGGTTCGTGCGGCGGCATGTACACGGCGAACACGATGTCGTCGGCCTTCGAGGCGCTGGGCATGAGCCTGCCGTTCGCGTCGACGATGGCCAACGTCGAAGACCCCATCGTCGCCCACACGGCCGAGGCCGCGCGTGTGCTGGTGCAGGCGGTGAAGGCCGACCTGAAGCCGCGCGACATCGTGACGAAGAAGTCCATCGAGAACGCCGTCGCGGTGATCATGGCCACCGGCGGCTCGACGAACGCGGTGCTGCACTTCCTGGCCATCGCGCACGCGGCCGAGGTCGAATGGACGATCGACGACTTCGAGCGCATGCGCAAGAAGGTGCCGGTGATCTGCGACCTCAAACCCAGCGGCAGATACCTGGCGGTCGACCTGCATCGCGCCGGCGGCATTCCGGCGGTGATGAAGGTGCTGCTCGACGCCGGGCTGCTGCACGGCGACTGCATCACGATCACCGGCAAGACCGTGGCCCAGAACCTGGCGTCGCAGCCCGCGCTGCGCAGCGACCAGGACGTCATCCGCGCCATTGACCGCCCGATGTACGACGCGGGCCACCTCGCGATCCTGAAAGGCAACCTCGCCACCGAAGGCTGCGTGGCGAAGATCACGGGCCTCAAGAACCCCGTCATCACCGGCCCGGCGCGGGTGTTCGACGACGAGCAGTCGGCGCTCGCGGCCATCATGGCGCAGCAGATCAAGCCCGGCGACGTGATGGTGCTGCGCTACCTCGGCCCCAAGGGCGGCCCCGGCATGCCGGAAATGCTGGCGCCGACGAGTGCGCTCATCGGCCAGGGCCTGGGCGAAAGCGTCGGCCTCATCACCGACGGCCGCTTTTCGGGCGGCACCTGGGGCATGGTGGTGGGCCATGTCGCGCCCGAGGCTTTTGAGGGCGGCGCGCTGGCGCTGATTCACGAAGGCGACTCGATCACCATCGACGCCCACCAACTGCTGCTGCAACTGAACGTCGACGACGCCGAGATCGCACGCCGGCGCGCGGCGTGGACGCAGCCGGCACCGCGCTACACGCGTGGCGTGCTGGCGAAGTTCGCGCGCAACACCGCCAGCGCCAGCCGCGGCGCGGTGCTCGACCCCGACTGAGACGCTGCGCGCTGCCTCGGCTCAGGGCCGCGGGTCGCGCCGCACCTCGTCGGCCCTGTCCGGCGGGGGCGCCGGTGGAGATGCAGGCGATGACGGCGGCGGCCGGCGCGACGGGTCACGCAGCACACGCACGCGCTCGGCCTGGCGCACGTCCAGGCCGAGCGCCTTCATGTCGCGTTCGCGGCGCGCGACCTTGCGCTTGTCCATCTTGTCCTGGGCGCGGCGCTGTGTCATGCCGGTGGCATCGGCGACGGCCCACCAGACGGCCGCCAGCACGAAGGGCAGCAGCACCCAGCCCCAGTGAAGCTGCGCGATGGGCTCGATGCCCGCCCACCACAACAGCCCCAGCAGCACGCCGCCGATCACAAACCACATGCTTGAACCTCCGGCCACCGCGTCGCGGCCGCCCGTGCTTTCACTGTAGCCCAGGCGGCGCGTGACGGCACCGCGTTCCGCCCTCGCGCGTGAAATCGCGCTCGGGCCTTCGGCCGGCACAAGGCCGCTTCCGCGCCCTTGTGTCGGGGCTCAGTTCGTCTGCGCCAACTGTTCCAGGATCGCCGGGTTTTCCAGCGTCGAGATGTCCTGCGTGATCGCCTCGCCCTTGGCGATCGAGCGCAGCAGCCGGCGCATGATCTTGCCCGAGCGCGTCTTGGGCAGGTTGTCGCCGAAACGGATGTCCTTGGGCTTGGCGATGGCGCCGATCTCCTTGGCCACCCAGTTGCGCAGTTCGGCGGCAATCTGCCTGGCTTCGTCACCCGCCGGGCGCGTGCGCTTGAGCACGACGAAGGCGCAGATCGCCTCGCCGGTGGTGTCGTCGGGGCGGCCCACCACCGCCGCTTCGGCCACCAGTTCGGTATGGCTGACGAGCGCGGACTCGATCTCCATCGTGCCCATGCGGTGGCCGCTGACGTTGAGCACGTCGTCGATGCGGCCGGTGATCGTGAAGTAGCCGGTCTTCGCGTCACGCACCGCGCCGTCGCCGGCCAGGTAGAAGCGGCCCTGGAAGTCAGCTGGGTAGTAGCTCTTCTTGAAGCGCTCGGAATCGCCCCAGATGTTGCGGATCATGCCCGGCCAGGGCTTCTTGACGACGAGGATGCCGCTCTGCCCGTTCGGCACGTCGTGCCCGGTCTCGTCGACGATGGCCGCGGTGATGCCGGGGAACGGCAGGGTGCACGAACCCGGCACCAGCGGCGTGGCGCCCGGCAGCGGCGTGATCATGTGGCCGCCGGTTTCGGTCTGCCACCAGGTGTCGACCACCGGGCAGCGGCCGCCGCCCACGTGCGCGTGATACCACTGCCACGCCGCCGGGTTGATGGGCTCGCCCACCGAACCCAGGATGCGCAGGCTCGACAGGTCATAACGATCCGGGTGCACCGCGGCGTTGCCTTCGGCGGCCTTGATGAGCGAGCGGATCGCCGTCGGCGCGGTGTAGAACACGCTGACCTTGTGGTCCTGGATCATCTTCCAGAAGCGGCCCGCGTCGGGGTAGGTGGGCACGCCTTCGAAGACGATCTCGGTGCCGCCCAGCGCCAGCGGGCCGTAGACGATGTAGGTGTGGCCGGTGACCCAGCCGATGTCGGCGGTGCACCAGAAGACATCGTCGTCCTTCAGGTCGAAGGTCCACTTCGTGGTCAGCGCCGCGTGCAGCAGGTAGCCGCCGGTGCTGTGCTGCACGCCCTTGGGTTTGCCGGTCGAGCCCGAGGTGTAGAGCAGGAACAGCGGATGCTCGGCATCGACCCACACCGGCTCGCAGGTCTCGGCCTGTGGCGCCATCAGCTCGGCGAGCCAGACGTCGCGGTCGTTGACGGTGACCGCGCCACCGGTGCGCTTGTGCACGACGACCTGCCTGACGCTGTCGCAGCCGCCGAGCGCGATGGCTTCGTCGACGATGCTCTTCAGCGGCAGGTGCTTGCCGCCGCGCACCTGGTAGTCGGCCGTGATCACGGCCACCGCACCGGTGTCCTCGATGCGGTCGCGCAGGCTCTGCGCCGAGAAGCCGCCGAAGACCACCGAATGGGTCAGCCCCAGCCGCGCACAGGCCTGCATCGCCGCCACGCCTTCGATGCCCATCGACATGTAGATGACGACGCGGTCGCCCTTCTTCAGCCCGAGCGACCTCAGGCCGTTCGCAAAACGGCAGACGATGGCCAGCAACTGGCGGTAGCTGGTGCGGCTGACCTCGCCGCCATCGTTCTCGAAGATGATCGCGGTCTTGTCGCCCAGGCCGCGCTCGATGTTGCGGTCCAGGCAGTTGTACGACGCGTTCAGCGTGCCGTCCTCGAACCACTTGTAGAACGGCGCACCGTCGGCGTTCAGGCCCTTGCTGAACGGCGTCTTCCAGCTCAGCAGTTCACGCGCCTGGCGCGACCAGAAGCCTTGGTAGTCGTCGTCGGCCTGCCTGCACAGCGCCTCGTAGGCGGCCATGCCGGAAACGTGGGCACCGGCGACCAGCTTGGCCGGCGGCGCATACACCGGGTACTCCGTGGGGGTCGTGGACGAGGTTTCGGCGTTCGACATCGGGCGGTCTCCTTCTTGAGTTCATGGCGCCGGGCCTCGTGCAGAGGCCGGCGCAAGGTGGCGCTAAGTACAATTTACGCTGTTGCGTCGGCGGCCGCGAATCCTTGGCGGCCGGCGCCCCATCACAAGGATATTGTCCATGAGCACCACCGTCCGACAGGAAGACCTCGTCGAATCGGTCGCCGCCGCGCTGCAGTACATCAGCTACTACCACCCGGCCGACTACATCACGCACCTCGCGCGCGCCTACGAGCGCGAGGCCGCGCCGGCCGCGAAGGATGCCATCGCGCAGATCCTCACCAACTCGCGCTTGTGCGCCGAAGGCAAGCGGCCGCTGTGCCAGGACACCGGCATCGTCAACGTCTTCCTGAAGATCGGCATGAACGTGCGCTTCGAAGGCTTCGCCGGCTCGGTCGAAGACGCCGTCAACGAAGGCGTGCGGCGCGCTTACCTGAACCCGGACAACAAGCTGCGCAGTTCGATCGTCGCCGACCCGCATTTCGAGCGCAGGAACACCCTGGACAACACACCGGCCGTCGTGCACATGACGCTGGTGCCGGGCGACACCATCGACGTCACCGTCGCCGCCAAGGGCGGTGGCTCCGAGAACAAGAGCAAGCTGGTGATGATGAACCCGAGCGACAGCCTCGTCGACTGGGTGTTGAAGACGGTGCCGACGATGGGCGCCGGCTGGTGCCCGCCGGGCATGCTGGGCATCGGCATCGGCGGCACCGCCGAGCGGGCGGTGCTGCTGGCCAAGCAGGCGCTGATGGAAGACATCGACATGTACGAGCTGCTGGCGCGCGGGCCGAAGAACAAGACCGAGGAACTGCGCATCGAGTTGTTCGAGAAGGTCAACGCGCTGGGCATAGGCGCGCAAGGCCTGGGCGGGCTGACCACGGTGCTCGACGTGAAGATCGCGATGTTCCCCACCCATGCCGCGGGCAAGCCGGTGGCGATGATCCCGAACTGCGCCGCCACGCGCCACGCGCACTTCGTGCTCGACGGCTCGGGCCCGGCCTATCTGGAGCCGCCGAGCCTGGACCTCTGGCCCGACGTGCACTGGCAGCCCGACTACGAGCGCAGCCGCAAGGTGAACCTCGACACGCTGACGCCGGCCGAGGTGGCAGGCTGGAAGCCGGGCCAGACGCTGCTGCTGTCGGGTCGCATGCTCACGGGCCGCGACGCCGCGCACAAACGCATCCAGGAGATGCTGGCGCGCGGCGAAACGCTGCCGGTGGACTTCAAGAACCGCGCCATCTACTACGTCGGCCCGGTCGACCCGGTGCGCGACGAAGTGGTCGGCCCGGCCGGCCCGACCACCTCGACACGCATGGACAAGTTCACCGAGATGATGCTCAGCGCCACCGGGCTCATCGCGATGATCGGCAAGGCCGAGCGCGGGCCAACAGCCATCGAAGCCATCCGCAAGCACAAGAGCGCCTACCTGATGGCCGTCGGCGGCGCCGCCTACCTCGTATCCAAGGCCATCCGACACGCGAAGGTGCTGGCCTTCGAGGACCTGGGCATGGAAGCCATCTACGAGTTCGACGTCAAGGACATGCCGGTGACGGTGGCGGTCGATTCGAACGGCACCAGCGTGCACGCCACGGGCCCGGCCGAATGGCAGGCCAGGATCGGCAAGATTCCGGTCGCCGTGGCGTGAAGAGGATCGACCGCCCGCAGTGACGCAGCATTTCGAAGTCCACCCGCAGAACCCGCAGCCGCGCCTGCTCAAACAGGCCGCGCAGATCCTGCATGACGGCGGCGTCATCGCGCTGCCCACCGATTCGAGCTACGCGCTCGTGTGCCGGCTCGATGACAAGGCGGCGGCCGAGCAGCTTCGCCGGCTGCGCGAGGTCGACGAGCGCCACCACCTCACGCTGCTGTGCCGCGACCTTTCGGAACTGGCGAGTTATGCGCGCGTCGACAACCGCCAGTACCGGCTGCTGAAGCTGGGCACGCCGGGCCCCTACACCTTCATTCTCGAAGCGACGAAAGAGGTGCCGCGGCGCGTCTCGCATCCGTCGCGCCGCACCATCGGGCTGCGGGTGCCCGAACACAAGGTGGCCCAGGAGCTGCTGTCGCTGTTCGGCCAGCCGCTGCTGGCCACCACGCTCATCCCGCCCGGCGAGACCGAGCCGCTGAACGACGCCGCCGAGATCTGCGAGCGTTATGCGAAGCGCCTGCAGGCGGTGGTGGACGCCGGCGCCTGTCCGATGCAGCCCACCACGGTGGTGGACTTCAGCGGCGACGAGCCGCAACTGCTGCGCCAGGGGCGCGGAGAGCTCGCCCGCCTGGGGCTGTGACGCCGCCGTGCAGCACCGGCGCAGCGCCGCGCTGACGCCTACAGCGCCGCCGTGACCACCACTTCGACCTTCCAGCCCGGGCGCGCCAGCGCCGCCTGCACGGTGGCACGCGGCGGCGCATGGCCATGCGGCAGCCAGGCTTCCCAGACCTCGTTCATGGCGGCGAATTCGGCCATGTCGGACAGGAAGATCTGGCACATCAGCAGCTTGTTCTTGCTGCTGCCGGCACGCTCGAGCAAGGCATCGACGGCGGCCAGCACCTGCTGCGTCTGGCCCTTGATGTCCTGGCCGTCGTCGGCAGCGACCTGGCCCGCCAGATAACAGACGCCGTTGTGCACCGCCATCTCGGACAATCGCGTGCCGACATCAAAACGCTGAACCATTATTTGGGCCTCTTTCCTGTGTTCCTGTGACCGTGCGGATAGGTGGCGGCGCGCACCGGCGTGGCCGTTGCCTTCTGGCCGATGCGCGACTCGGTGCCCGCGAGCAGCTTGCGGATGTTGCCCTGGTGGCGCCAGATCAGCAGCAGGCTCATCACGATGACGGCCACGAGCGACGGCTCGACGCCCCAGATCAGCGCCTGATAGAACGGCGCGAACGCCGCCGCCACCAACGACGCCAGCGACGAATAGCGCAGCAGCGCAACGACGACCAGCCACGAGACCAGCGTCGCCAGCCCGAGGCCGGGGTTCAATGCCATGAGCACGCCGGCGGCGGTGGCCACGCCCTTGCCGCCCTGGAAGCGGAAGAACACCGGCCACAGATGGCCGACGAAGGCCGCCAGACCGGCGAATGCGGCCGTCGTTTCACCCAGCCCCAGGCGCGGCCCGAACATCAGCACCAGCAGCACCGGCACGTAGCCCTTGAGCGCGTCGAAGGCCAGCGTCAGCAGCGCCGCGGCGCGGTTGCCCGAACGCAGCACGTTGGTGGCACCGGGGTTCTTCGACCCGTAGCTGCGCGGATCCTGCAGCCCCATGAAGCGGCTGACGATGACGGCGAACGACAGCGAGCCCACGAGATAGGCGGCGAGCAGCGCCAACGCAACGGCAAGCAGATTCATGGACAAAGTTTAAGCCCGCGGGAGCCCTGAAATGAGGCCGGAAGACGGCGCTGTTCGTGTGCTGCCGGCGGCGCTGCACGCCCTACATTGGCGCGGGCCGTCCCACTTACAATTTTGCCCGCCCAGGCTCGGCCCGGGCCACGACAAGATGGCGGGAGCCACCCGATTCACCACCTTCGGACACCAGCCGCATGCAGAGCAAGTCCATCACCACCGCGCAGGCCGCCGAGCAACTGGGCGTGTCGGCGCAGACGGTTCAGAAATGGGTCGATGCCGGCCACCTGCCGGCGTGGAAGACACTGGGCGGCCACCGCCGGCTCGACGCCGGCGCCGTCGAGCGCATGGTGAATGAACGGCAACTGCAGCCGCCCGCCACCGGCGTTTCCATCATGCTGGTCGAAGACGACCCCATCAGCGCCGCGCTGCTCGAATCCCACCTGCTCGAACTGCGCCCGGGCGCGCGGCTGCGCGTCTTCGCCGACGGCTTCGCGGCGCTGCTCGACGCCGGCCGCGACGTGCCCGACATGCTGATCACCGACATCGACCTGCCGGGCCTGGACGGCCTGGCGATGATCCACAACCTGCGCCGCAACCCGGCAACGCAGAAGATGCGCATCGTGCTGGCCACCAGCCACGCGAGCGACGAGCTGGCGCGCTTCGGCAGCGTGCCCGACGGGGTGCCGCTGCTGCACAAGCCCGTCACGCCGCAGGCGCTGGGCGACGCGCTCGGCGGCTGAGCGTCAGAGCGCGCAGTCGACCTCGCGCGCGCCGAGCGTGGCGCGCAGCACCGCCGGATCGATGCCGACCAGAAAGCCGCGCCGCCCGCCGTTGATGAGAATGCGCGGCAGCGCCAGCACGCTGGCCTCGACGTAGACCGGCATCGGCTTGCGGGTGCCGAACGGCGAGGTGCCGCCGACCAGATACCCGCTGTGGCGCTGCGCCACCTCGGGCTGACAGGGCTCGACGGCCTTGACGCCGACGGCGCGCGCCAGGTTCTTGGTGCTGACCTGCTTGTCGCCATGCATCAGCACGATCAGCGGCGCCGCCTTGTCGTCCTGCATCACCAGCGTCTTCACGACCTCGTGCTCGGGCACGCCGAGCTGGCGCGCCGATTCGGCCGTGCCGCCACGCTCGACATAGTCATACGGGTGTTCGCTGAAGAGCACGCCGGCGCGGCGCAGGAACTGCGTCGCCGGTGTCTCGCTGACATGCCTGTCCTTCTTCGCCATGCCCGGATTGTCGCGGCGCCGCTCAGGCCTCGTCGCCGGCCGCCGCCAGGTCGTGGCGGCCCGGGGGCAAGGTGCAGACGTAGACCTCGATCACGTCGTCTTCCTGCACGGCAGGTGCATAACGTGTCAGTGGTGCGCACTCGCCGTCGTGGCGCACGCGGTAGCCTTCGGCGTAGGGCGAATGCGTGAGGTGCAGTCGCTCCAGCGGCGCCAACGCCGGCGTGTAGTGCCAGACGCCATCCACCAGACGCGCGTCGTCGGGAACCTCCATGCCGGCGCCGCTGCCGCGGATGCGCGCCCGGATCAGGCGCAGCGTCGAGCCTTCGATCTGGTAGTCCTCTTCCCAGAGGATCTTCTCGATCGAATGCGTCCACTCGAGCGTGAACGCCTGCCAGGCCAGCGCGGTGACGACGCCGCCGGCAGCGATGCACAGGCTCATCAGGCGCTCGCCACCCCGACCGGGCGGCGCGAGCGCCGCAGGTTCAGCGCCAGCAGCAACGCCGCGAGCACGAATCCGGCCTGGTCGGTCCACGGCAACGCGACCACCAGCAACGCGGCCGCGGCCACGGCGGCGAAGCGTTCGCCCAGCACCAGCGGCGCGCGCAGGTAACCCACCACCGCCGCACCCCAGAGGCAGATCGCGACCACCGCCTTGAAGGCGACGTAGATCACCGCGAGCCAGCCCGCATCGCCCTGGATCATCAACGCCGGCGTGTAGACCGCCATGTAGGGCACGACGAAGCCGGCGATGGCGATCTGCGTCGCCTTGACGCCGGTGCGCATCGGCGAGGCATGCGAGATCGACGCCGCGGCAAACGCCGCCAGCGCCACCGGCGGCGTGAGGTCGGCCATGATGCCGAAGTAGAAGACGAACATGTGGCTGACGATCAGCGGCACGCCCAGCTTCAGCAGCGCCGGCGCGGCGATCGAGCTCGTGATGATGTAGTTCGGAATCGTCGGGATGCCCATGCCGAGCACCAGGCAGACGATCATCGTCAGCACAAGCGAGAGGAACAGGCTCTTGTCGCCGACGGTGAGGATGAAGCCGGCGAACGACGATGCCGCGCCGGTGAGCGTGAGGATGCCGACGATGACGCCGACCACCGCGCACGCAATGCCCACACCGAGCGCCTGCTTGGCGCCCTCGATCAGGCTGTCCTTCAGCGACCGCAGCGTCAGGCGGCCGCCCGGCATCAGCGCGCAGACCAGCACCAGCGCGCCGATCACCAGCAGCACCGGGTGGATGCCCCACTTCACGAACGTCGCGGCGCCCAGCCCGAGCGCAACCCAGAACACATAGCGGAACGCCATGCTCGACATGCGCGCCGCAACGGCCACGCCGAGGATCATGATGGCGGTCAGCGCCAGTCCCAGCATGCCGGCGAACATCGGCGTGAAGCCGTGGAACAGCATGAACACCAGCGCCGCCAGCGGCAGCACCAGATACCAGCTTTCCTTCAGCGCGTGCCAGGGGTTGGGGCACTGGTCCTTCGGCAGACCCACCAGCCCCGCGCGCCCGGCCTCCAGGTGCACCATCAGGAAGGCGGTGAAGTAGTACAGGAAGGCCGGAATGACGGCCGCCTTGACGATGTCGGCATACGGCACATTGAGCGTCTCGGCCATGATGAAGGCCACCGCCCCCATCACCGGCGGCATGATCTGCCCGCCCATGCTGGCCGTGGCCTCCACCGCGCCTGCGAACACGCCGCTGTAGCCGAAGCGCTTCATCAGCGGAATCGTGAACTGCCCCACCGTCAGCACGTTGGCCACACCCGAGCCGGAGATCGTGCCCATCAGCCCCGACGAAATCACCGCCACCTTCGCCGGGCCGCCCTGCGCGTGGCCCACCAGGCCGAGCGCGACGGCGTTGAACAGGCGGATCATGCCGGCGCGTTCGAGCAGCGAGCCGAAGAGGATGAACAGGAAGATATAGGTCGCCGACACCAGCGTCGGAATGCCGTAGATGCCTTCGGTGCCGAACGCGAGTTGGTCGACCACCTGCGAATAGGCGTACGGCCGGTGCGCAAGCACGTCGGGCAGATACTGGCCGAACAGGCCGAAGAAGAGGAACGCGGCGCAGACGATGGGCAGCGCGATGCCCAGCACACGCCGCGCCGCCTCGAAGACCAGCACCACGGTGATGGTGCCCACCACCAGATCGGCCAGCGTCGGATTGCCGGCGCGCTGGATCAGGTCGGCTTCGAAGTACCACTGATAAAACGCCAGGCCGAAACCCAGCAGCGCCAGCGCCCAGTCCCACAGCGGCACGCGCTCCATCTGGCGGCCGCGCCGCGCTGCCGGGTACAGCAGGAAGATCAGCAGCAGCAGGAAGCCGACGTGCAGCGAACGCGTGATCAGGCTCGACAGCGGCGCGAACGCCGCGATCGTGAGCTGATAGAACGAAAACAGCAGCGCGGCGCCGGCCAGGAACTTCGCCGGCGCGCCGCTGAGCGTGCGCTTCAGCCCGTGTTCCTGGAATTCGGAATCGGCTTGCGCGCCGGGCGGCGCGTCGCCCGCCGGCAGCAGATCGTGGTCGCTCATGTGAACCTCCTGAGGGCGTGGGTCTGGCGCGGGCTCATTTCAGAAGGCCGACTTCACGATAGTATTTTACCGCCCCGGGGTGCAGCGGCAGCGGCATGCCGGCGAGCGCGTGAGCCTTGCCGATGGCCTTGCCGGCAGCGTGTGCCGCAGCCAGTTCATGCAGGTGTTCCCAGAGCGCTTTTGTCATTGCATAGACGGTGGCGTCGGACACGCCTTCGCGCGTGACGAGGAAATTCTGGATCGCCACCGACGCCACCGCTGCGTCCTGGCCTTCGTAGGTATGGGCCGGGATCGACGTCGGCTGATAGGCCGCGTCACCGATGCGCGCCACCACCGCGGCCGGCACTTCGACGACGACGATCTTCATCGCCGCGGCGAGATCACGCAGCGCCGAAACGCCCAGGCCGGCCGACTGCAGCGTCACGTCGAGCTGGCGGTTTTTCATCAGTTCCACCGATTCGCCGAACGGCAGGTACTCGACCTTTGCGAAGTCGCCATAGCCCAGCCCCGCGGCCTTGAGCACGGCGCGTGCGTTCAGTTCGGTGCCCGACTTCGGCGCGCCGACCGAAATGCGCCTGCCCTTCAGATCGGCCAGCGTCTTGATGCCGGAGTCGGCGCTGGCGACGATCTGGATGTAGTTCGGATAGATGCCGGCCACGCCGCGCAGCTTGTTCAGCGGTGCCTTGAAGCCTGCATCGGCATCGCCCTTCCAGGCGCTGGACAGCGCATCACCGAGCGTGAACGCGAGTTCGCCGCGGCCGGCCTGCAGCAGGTTGAGGTTTTCCGCCGAAGCTTTCGTCGATTGCACCGACACCTTGACGCCCGGCAGCGCCTGGCCCAGCACCTGGCTGAAGGCCACGCCCATCGGGTAGTACACGCCGCTCGCGCCGCCGGTGAGCACGTTGACGAATTCGGCCGCCTGCGCGCGTGTGGCGAGTGCCAGCGTCGACGACAGGAGCAGCGTGCGGCGCGTGAGATCGTGAGTCATGAGGGTCTCCTAAAGCAGTTTTGGATGAGCGCATCGCCGCGCCGGCGTTGAGCCCGGCTGCAGCGTGCGAGGCGATGCATTCGCAACCTGCGTGCCAGCGCGCCGCACGTCGCCATGTGCTTGATTGCCAAGGCCGCGGGCCGCCGAAGCTGGGGAAAGCCCGCATGTGGCCTTGTGCGGTTGCCCGCACACCGCAGCGCGCTGATTCCGGAAAACCGCACACCGGCCGCGCTGTGCCGGGGCCCGCTGCCTTGCTCAGACGCCGCCGAGTTCGTGGCGCTTGAGCTTGTCGTACAGCGTCTTCTTCGGGATGCCCAGGCGCTCGGCCGCGCGCGCCACCTGGCCGTCGCACGCGGCCAGTGCCTCGCGCAGCAAGCGCCGCTCGACCCGTTCGAGCTGCTGCGGCAGCGTCAGGGTCGCCTGCTCGTCGGTGGCGCGCGCGCCGCGTTCGGCGACGCCCAGCACCAGGCGCTCGGCGAAGCCCTTGAGCTCGCGCACGTTGCCCGGCCAGGGCAGCGCACTCCAGCGCTGCATGTCCTGCGCGCTCCAGTCGGGCACCGGGCGCCGGTAGCGCAGGCAGGCCTGCTGCACGAAGTTCGCCAGCAGCAGCGGGATGTCGTCGGCATGGTCGCGCAGCGCCGGCAGATCGACGCTGACGGTGGCGATGCGGTAGTACAGGTCGGCGCGGAAGCCGCCGCCGGCCGACAGCGCGGCAAGGTCGACCTTGCTCGCGGCGACGACGCGGCAGTCGACGTGCAGTGCGTCGTTGCCGCCCAGGCGTTCGAGCGTGCGCTCCTGCAGCACACGCAGCAGCTTGGCCTGCAGGTTCAACGGCATCGATTCGATCTCGTCGAGAAACACCGTGCCGCCGCGCGCGAACTCGAACTTGCCGATGCGCCGTTTGTGCGCGCCGGTGAAGGCGCCCGCTTCATGGCCGAACATCTCGCTCTCGAACATCGTCTCGGGAAGCGCCGCGCAATTGATGGCCACGAACGGTGCCGCGGCGCGGCCGGCTGCATGCAACTGGCGCGCGAACACTTCCTTGCCGGTGCCGGTGTCGCCGTTGATCAGCACGTCGGCGCCGCTGGGGCCGATGCTGCTGATGAACTGGCGCAGGCGCTGCACCGCGGCCGATTCGCCCAGCAGCTCGGGCACGCCATCCTGGCGCGCCACGGCCTGGCGCAGCGTGCGGTTCTCGAGCACGAGGCCGCGCTTGTCCCAGGCGCGGCGCACCACCTGCGCCAGATGCTCGGCGCGAAACGGCTTCTCGATGAAGTCATAGGCACCCTGGCGCATGGCCTGCACGGCCATGCTGACGTCGCCGTGGCCGGTGACGACGACGACCGGAATCTCGCGATCCACCGCCATCACCGCATCGAGCAGATCGAGCCCCGAGCGGCCCGGCAGCCGCACGTCGGTGACGACGACGCCGGCGAAGTTGCCGTCCAGCAGCACGATCGCCTCTTCCATGCTGGCGACGGCGTCGGTCGCCATGCCGGCGAGCTTCAGCGACTGCGCCGTCGCCAGACGCACGCTGGCCTCGTCTTCGACCAGCAGCACGTGGCGGCTCATGCGGCCGCGCTCTCGCGCGCGCCGATGTCGTGCAGCGGCAGGCGCAGCACGAATTCGGCACCGCCTTCGGCGCGGTTGTGCGCACTCAGGCTGCCGTCCATCGCCTGCACGATCGATGACGAGATCGCCAGCCCGAGGCCGAGGCCGGCGCCCGCGGGCTTGGTCGTGAAGAAGGGCTCGAACAGATGCTCGTGCACCTCGGGCGCGATGCCGGGGCCGGTGTCGGCGATGCGCACCACCGCCCCCTGGGAGTCGGCGTCGAGCTCAACGCCGACCTGCTTGATGCCGGCCGCGTCCACCGCATCGAGCGCATTGCGCAGCAGGTTGATCAACACCTGCTCGACGCGCACGCTGTCGCCCAGCACGCTGGCCGGGCGCTGGATGTGGATGTCGAGACGGGCTCCCCGCTGCATGAAGTCGTTCCTCACCAGGAGTGCCGAATTGTGGATGGCCTGCACCAGGTCCACGGTGCCCACCTGGCCGTCGCTCTTGCGCGCAAAACCCTTGAGCTGGCCGATGATGTGCGCCATGCGGGCGCAAGCATCGCTGATGTGCGTGAGATTGTCGCGCGCGTCGCCGGTCTGGCCGCGTTCGATGAACGCCACCGCGTTGTCGGCGAACGCACGCACCGCCGTCAGCGGCTGGTTCAGCTCGTGCGTCATGCCGGCGGCCATCTGGCCCAGCATGCCCAGTTTGCCGGCCTGGATGAGTTCGGTCTGGGTTCGTCGCAGCCACTGTTCGGCATGCTGCAGTTCGTGATAGCGCTGCGCCAGTTCCTGGTTGGCCTGCACCAGCTCCTGCGTGCGTGTGGTGATGCGCGCCTCCAGGCTCGCCGCGGCTTCCACCAGCGCCGCGCGCGCCGCCGCGGCCGTGCGCCGGCGCTGCAGCCGCTGCTGCGCCGCATAACCGGCGAGCGCGGCGATCGTGGCCAGCAGCAGGCACGCCAGCAGCGCGTTCCAGCCCGCGCGCGCTGCCTGTTCCTCGGGCAGGTAGCGCAGCAGCGTCCAGCCCAGCGGACCCACCGCCTGGGCGACGTGCACGCGCCCCGCATCGGCACGCGGGCCGGCGGGCAGCGCGCTCACCGAGCGGCCCGCGTACTGGCGCGTCTGCTCGATCTTCTGCCGCACCTGCGCCGACAGCGGCCCGACGCTGCGGTATTTCCACTCGGGCATGTTGCTGAGGAAGACCACGCCGTGCGCGTCCAGCAGCGCCACCGGCTCGTCACTCGACGCCCAGGTCTTCTCGAAGTCTTCGAGCGCGAGCTTGATCACCACCGCGCCCACCAGCGGCTGGCCGGGCTCTGGCGCGTGCACCGGGTAGGCCAGGAAGTAGCCCGGCTCGGAGGTGGTGGTGCCGATGCCGTAGAAGCGCCCGACGCCGCCGGCCAGGGCGCTCTGCGCATAGGGCCGGAAGCGGTAGCTGTTGCCGACGAAGGTCTGCGGCTGGTCCCAGTTGCTGGCCGCCAGCGTGACGCCGGCGGTGTCGATCACGTAGGCTGCGGCCAGGCCGGCGTGCTGCTGCACATCGACGAGGTAGGTGTTCAACGCCGTCACCGCGTCGGCCGACGCCGGTTGCACCAGCGCACGCGAAACCGCCGGATGCAGCGCCATCACGAAGGGCAGCGTTTCGTACTTCTCGAGTGCGCCTTGCAGCTCGGCCGCATTCGCCTTGGCCAGACGCACCGCCTTGGCGCGCAACTCGTCCATCGTGCGCGCGCGCGTCATGACGAAGCTGGCCACGCACAGCAGCGTGGTCAGCGCCAGCCAGACCGCCAGCGCGGCATAGCGGCTCGTTGCAAGGCGCTTGCGCAAGGCTGACACGCGGCCGACCTACTGCGCGGGGTCGCGATACTGCCAGCGAATGGCGTCGATGGCGGCCAGCAGTTCGGCCGACAGGCTGACCTGCCACGCCGCGAGGTTCTCGTCGAGCTGCGCGATCGACGTCACGCCGAGCAGCGTGCTCGCCACGCGCCAGCTTCGAAAGCAGAATGCCAGCGCCAACTGCGTCGGCGTCAGCCCGTGTTCACGCGCCAGCGCGTTGTACTTCGCCGCTGCTGCCAGCGTCTCGGCGCGGCCCCAGCGCTGCAGGCGCATGCTGGGAAAACGCGCCAGACGGCCGAGCGCGGGTTGGCCTGGGTCCAGCCCCGGGCCGTCGTACTTGCCGGTGAGCGCACCGAAGGCCAGCGGCGAATACGCCAGCAGCGAGACACCGCTGCGGTACAGCGCTTCGTCCAGGCCGTTGTCGAGCGCCCGGTTGACCAGCATGTACGGGTTCTGCACGCTGACCACACGCGGCAGCGCGTGCTGCTCGGCCACCCGCACGAACTCCATCAGACCCCACGGCGTTTCGTTGGACAAACCGATGTGGCGCACCTTGCCGGCCTTCACCAGGCCACCCAGTGCGTCGAGCTGTTCGTGCACGCTGGAATAGGCCTTGTCCTTGTGCGGCTCGAAGTAGAGGGCGCCGAAGGCCGGTGCGTTGCGGTTGGGCCAGTGGATCTGGTAGAGGTCGATGACGTCGGTCCGCAGCCGCGCCAGGCTGTCGTCGCAGGCCCGCACGATCTCGGCCGCCGTGAGGTCGTCACTGCCCTGGCGCACCCAATCCATGTTGCGTGACGGGCCCGCCACCTTGCTGGCCAGCACGACCCGCTGGCGCACGCCCGGCCGGGTGGCGAACCAGCGGCCGATGATGCGTTCGGTGGCGCCATAGGTTTCACGTCGTGTCGGCACCGAATACATCTCGGCGGTGTCGATGAAGTTCAGGCCACGCGCCAGCGCGTGGTCGAGGATGGCGTGCGCGTCGGCCTCGGCCACCTGCTCGCCGAAGGTCATCGTGCCGAGGCAGATCTTCGGCACCTCGAGCGCGCTGCGGCCCAGTCGTATCAACTCCATGCAGGCTTTCGAAAAAGACGAAGCGCGCAGTGTGCCGCACGCCGCAGGCGTGATCGCCGCTGCACGCGCTGCAGCGCCTGCCGGAGCGACCTTTCCCGCGCGCTGCAGTCAAGTTCTGCACTTCGACGCCGAAATCCCCAGCAGCGGCGAAGCCTCCGGCAACGGGGCCGAACCTCTGCCCCGCTTGCAACCATAAGAAGTAGACCCATGCAACTCACAGCGCTGTCGGCCGTCAAGCACCGAATCCGTGTCGGTGAACCCTTGCCCTTCAATGTGCGCAATGCGGACCACACGCTGCTGCTGGCACGCGGCTAGCCGGTGGGCTCGCTGGAGCAGTTGCTCGCATTGTTCGATCGCGGCGCGCTGGTCGACCTGGCGGAGTTGCAGACCGCGCGCGAACGACTGGACCAGGTGCCGCGCGAAGAACTGCCGCAGCGCTGGTCGAACTGCATGGACGAGGTCTCGCAGACGCTTCAGCAGGCGCGCCGCGAAGGATTCCGCGACGCGCTGGAAGACGCCGCGGCGCCGGTGGTCGCGCTCATCGAGCGCGACCCCGATCTGGCGATCTTCCAGGTGCTGCGCCAGTCGGGCGGCGAGCGCAACGCCTACGGCGTGCAGCGTTCGATCAACGCCGCGATCACGGCCTACCTGGTGGCGCAACGACTGGGATGGGATGCCACCGAGTCCGAGAAGGCGCTCAAGGTGGCGCTGACGATGAACATCTCGATGCTCGAACTGCAGGGTGTGCTGGCGGGCCAGCGCAGCGCGCCGACGGCTGGCCAGCGCGCCGCGCTGCAGCAGCATCCACTGCGCAGCGCCGAGATGCTGTCGCTGGCCGGCATCGTCGACGGCGACTGGCTGCAGGCCGTGGCGCGTCACCACGAAATGGAAGACGGCAGCGGCTACCCGAGCGGATGCACCGATGTCGGCGACCTGGCGTCGCTGGCGCGACGTGCCGACGTCTACACCGCCAAGCTCAGCGCACGCTCGCACCGCGAGGCGATGTCGGCCGATCTCGCGGGGCGTCAGATGTTCATGCAGGACCCCGGCCACCCGATGACGGCCGCGCTCGTCAAGGAGTTCGGCATTTATCCGCCCGGCTGCTACGTGCGGCTGGCCTCGGGTGCGCTGGGCGTGGTGGTGGAGCGTGGCATGACGGTGACGACGCCGATCGTCGCCTGCCTCACCGATGGCGACAGCGTCGCCCTGCCGCTGCCGCGCCGCGTCGACACGGCGCAACGCCAGCACGCGGTGGTCTCCATCGTCGGCGAGCGCAGCGTGAATGTGCGCGTCACCGCCGAGAAGCTGCTGGAGCTGACGTTGCGTTAGTCGGTGAGTCGGCGTCCCGGCGCCGAAAGCGCTGCAGCGCGTCACCGCTGACGCGACAGATGCGCCAGTCGGGCAGCACGCTGGCCCCACGGCGTTCGTAGAACTCGATCGCGTTCTGATTCCAGTCGAGCACGCTCCACTCGAAGCGCCCGCAACCGCGTTCGACCGCCAGCCCGCCCAGCGTCGACAGCAAGGCCTGGCCAATGCCTGCGCCGCGGTGCGCCGGCTGCACGTACAGGTCTTCCAGATAGAGGCCCGGCTGCGCCAGGAAGGTCGAGAAGTTGGTGAAGAAGAGCGCGAACGCCACGACCCGCGCATCAACCTCGGCCACCAGCGCCTCGGCCACCGGGCGCACGCCGAAGAGGTGCGGCTGCAGTTTTTCGGGCGTCGTCTGCACCATCTCGCTCAGATGTTCAAACTCGGCCAGCTCGTGGATCAGGCCGGCGATGGCGACCAGATCGCGGGGCTCGGCGGGGCGCAGGGTGAAGGTGTTGGCGTCGGGCATGCACGATTGTCGCGCTTGTCGCGCGCGCTACAGCGGCTGTGCACGCCCTCTTCTAAAGTTGCGCGATGACCGATGCCTATTCTGCGCGGCGCCTGGCGCATGACGATTTCCTCGACGTGCGCGGCCTGCGCTACCACGTCAACCGCTGGGGCGAGCCCACATGGGCCAGCCCCGAACGGCCGCCGCTGGTGATGATGCACGGCTGGATGGACGTCGGCGCGTCGTTCCAGTTCGTCGTCGACGCGCTTGCCGCTGAAGAAGGCTTCGAGCGCCTGGTGCTGGCCCCGGATTGGCGCGGCTTCGGGCTCACGCAGTCGAGCGGGGCCGAAGGCTACTGGTTCCCCGACTACCTGGCCGACCTGGATGCGCTGCTCGATGCTCTGGCACCGGGCGCCCGCGTCGATCTGCTGGGCCACAGCATGGGTGGCAATGTCGTGATGAGCTATGCCGGCGTACGGCCGCAGCGGGTGCGGCGGCTGGTCAATCTGGAAGGCTTCGGCCTGCCTGAATCGCAGCCGGCGCAGGCGCCGGGCCGCTTGCGCGATTGGCTCGACTCGCTGAAGACGCCGGCCACGCTGCGCAGCTACGACAGCGTCGCGGCCGTCGCGCAACGCCTGATGCGGAACAATCCGCTGCTGACGGCCGACAAGGCCGCCTGGTTGGCCCCGCATTGGTCGCAGCGCGCTGACGACGGCCGCTGGCACGTCCTGGGCGACCCGGTGCACAAGCGCATCAATCCCGTGCTCTACCGCAAGGACGAGGTCCTGGAGACGTGGAAGCTGATCCGCTCGCCGCTGCTGTGGGTGGAAGGCGACCGCACAGACATCGCCAAATGGTGGGACCAGCGCTACACCCGGGCGGAGTTCGACGCCCGGCTGGCAGTCGTGCCGCAAACCGAGCGGCTGCGGCTCTGCCCTTGCGGCCACATGGTGCACCATGACCAGCCCGGGGCGCTGGCGAAACGGCTGGCTACATTTCTGCATTGAAAGACCCTCCATCCGCGGGGGTTCGCACGCCCTGGCCCGCCTTGTTCGTTACGGGTTTGCCCCCTAAACTGCGGCCGCACAACTCGGGAGTCCACCATGTCTTATGGCGTTTCCAGCTTGAAATGGATCGCAGCCGCGACCATGATGGTCAGCGCGGGCGTCGCCCAGGCATCGGTCACCGTCTACACGACGGAATCGAGCTTCATGTCGGCAGTCGTCAACGCGGCCACCGACACCTTCGATGATCTGCTGCCGGCCACGGGCTACGACGGGCCGCTGGCGCGCAGTGCCGGTTCGTACACCTACACAGCCAGTGCCGGCCCGACCAGCCCGATCCTCTATGGCGCGGGCAGTGGCGGCGATGCGTGGTTGTCCACCAATAACGCGACAGACACCATCACCTTCGACGGCTTTGCGTCGAATGTCTACGCCGCGGGGGCCTTCTTTTTCAATTCCGATATCGCGGGCAGTTTCCTGCAGCGCGGTGCCGTGGTCGTCACGGCGACGGACACCAGCGGCACGGAGACGAAGTTCAAGATCTTCGCGACGACATCCAACTACTTCGGCTTCGTGTCGGACACCGCCCTCACGTCGCTGACCGTGCACGCGGTGGGCAAGAATGCCACGGTGTGGCCGACCGTCAATGACCTGACGCTGGCTGCCGCCGTGCCCGAGCCCGAAACCTACATGATGATGCTTGGCGGTCTGGCTGCGCTGGGCTTCATGGCACGCCGGCGCCGTCGCGTCGACTGACGGGTTGCGACCCTGATCAGCCAACGGCGCCTTCGGGCGCCGTTGTTGCTTTTGGACCCGCCGGCGCGGCGCGTGCGAAAATCATGGGCTTGGCATCTGCGACAAACACCATGGACATCGAACGCATCAACCAGATCGGCACGCTGCTCGCCGAACTGGGCACCCGCACCCAGCAGCTCCGGGGGTATCTTTGACTACGACCGCAAACTGCTGCGGCTGAACGAGGTCAACGCCGCGCTCGAGAACCCGGCGGTCTGGAACGAGCCCAAGCGGGCGCAGGAACTCGGGCGCGAGAAGAAGTCGCTGGAAACCGTGGTCGACACGATCAACCACCTGAACAGCAACCTGACCGATGACAGCGAACTGTTCGAGATGTCCAAGGCCGATCAGGCCTTCGACGACCTGGTGGTCATCGAGAGCAACGCGCACAAGCTGCGCGAGATCGTCGAGCAGCTCGAATTCCGGCGCATGTTCAGCAACCCGGCCGACCCCGGCAACTGCTTCGTCGACATCCAGGCCGGCGCCGGCGGCACCGAGGCCTGCGACTGGGCGGCGATGCTGCTGCGCCAGTACCTCAAGTACTGCGAACGCAAGGGCTTCAAGGCCGAGGTGATGGAAGAAACCGAGGGCGACGTCGCCGGCATCCGCAGCGCGACGCTGAAGATCGAAGGTGAGTACGCGTTCGGACATCTGCGCACCGAAACCGGCGTGCACCGTCTGGTGCGCAAGAGCCCGTTCGACAGCGCCGGCGGCCGCCACACCAGCTTTGCCAGCCTCTTCGTCTACCCGGAAGTCGACGATTCGATCGAGATCGAGATCAACCCCGCCGACGTGCGCGTGGACACCTTCCGCGCCTCGGGCGCCGGCGGCCAGCACATCAACAAGACGGACTCGGCAGTGCGCCTGACGCACATCCCGACCAACATCGTCGTGCAGTGCCAGAACGACCGTTCGCAGCACCGCAACCGCGACGAAGCCTGGCAGATGCTGCGCTCGCGCCTGTACGAACACGAGATGCGCAAGCAGATGGAAGCGCAGCAGAGGCTGGAAGACACGAAGACCGATGTCGGCTGGGGCCACCAGATCCGCAGCTATGTGCTCGATCAAAGCCGCATCAAAGACCTGCGCACCGGCGTCGAGATCAGCAACACCCAGAAGGTGCTGGACGGCGACCTCGACCCCTTCATCGCGGCAAGCCTGAAACAAGGCTTGTGACGACGCGCGCTGCCGTTGTGCCCGGACGGCGCCGCCCTTCCGAGCGCGCCGCATCCGATCCGCTCTCCCGAACCGAAAGAAGACAACCATGCGTGAAGGCCCTGCACCGCTGATCCGCCGCCAGGACTACGCCGCGCCGGCCTACTGGATCCGGCGCGCCGATCTGAGCTTCGATCTCGACCCCGTCAAGACCATCGTCGCAAGCCGGCTGCACATCGAACGCAACGCCGATGCGCCACCGCAGCCGCTGAAACTGCACGGCGAGGACATCACGGTGCTGCGCGTGATGTGCGCGGGCGAGAGCCTGTCGTTCCGGGTCGAGAACGATCTGCTCGTCATCGACAACCCGCCGCCCGGCGCCAGCTTCGTGCTCGAGATCCGCAACACCTGCGCGCCGGAGAAAAACACCCATCTGTCGGGCCTGTACACCAGCGGCGGCGGCCTGTTCACGCAGTGCGAAGCCGAAGGCTTCCGGCGCATCACCTACTTCCTCGACCGGCCCGACGTGATGGCGGTGTTCAGCGTCACGCTGCGCGCCAACAAGGCCAAGTACCCGGTGCTGCTGAGCAACGGCAATCTCGTGGACAGCGGCGATCTCGACGGCGGCCGCCACTTCGCGACCTGGCACGACCCGTTCCCGAAACCGAGCTATCTGTTCGCGCTCGTCGCCGCCGACCTCGTCTGCCGCGAGCAGCGCGTCACCACACGCGCCGGCAGGAGCCATCTGCTGCAGGTCTACGTACGGCGTGGCGATCTCGGCAAGACCGAGCACGCGATGAATTCGCTGGTGGCTTCGGTCGTCTGGGACGAAGCGCGCTTCGGCCTTGCGCTCGACCTCGAGCGTTTCATGATCGTCGCCGTCGAAGACTTCAACATGGGCGCGATGGAGAACAAGGGCCTGAACATCTTCAATACGAAGTACGTCCTGGCCAGCCCCGCCACCGCCACCGACGATGACTTCTTCGGCATCGAAAGTGTCGTCGGCCACGAGTACTTCCATAACTGGACCGGCAACCGCATCACCTGCCGCGACTGGTTCCAGCTCTCGCTGAAAGAAGGCCTGACCGTGTTCCGCGATCAGGAGTTCTCGATGGACATGGCCGGCGGCGCATCGGCGCGTGCCGTCAAGCGCATCGACGACGTGCGCCGTCTGCGCGCGCTGCAGTTTCCCGAGGACGCGAGCCCGATGGCGCACCCGGTGCGACCCGAAAGTTATGCGGCCATCGACAACTTCTATACCGCCACCGTCTACGAAAAGGGCGCCGAAGTCGTGCGCATGATGCAGACGCTGGTCGGCCGCGAAGGCTTCGAGCGGGGCATCACGCTGTACTTCGAACGCCACGACGGCCAGGCCGTGACCTGCGACGATTTTGCGCAGGCCATCGCCGACGCCAACGTCGGCAGCGAACTCGGCGTGCGGCTGGACGCCTTCAAGCGCTGGTATTCGCAGGCCGGCACCCCGTGCCTGCGCGCACGCGGCCAGTTTGACGCCGCGGCGCGCCGCTACACGCTGACGCTGTCGCAGCAGCCGCTGCCGGGCCAGATGCCATTCGTGATTCCGGTGCGCACCGTGCTGCTCGCGCACGACGGCAACGCCGTCGCCGACGAGCGCCTGCTCGTGCTGGACAGCGCCGAACAGAGCTGGGTCTTCGACAACATCGACAGCGCGCCGGTGCCCTCGCTGCTGCGCGAATTCTCGGCCCCCGTGGTGCTCGACGATGAGCTCGGCGACAGCGAACTGCTGGTGCTGCTGGCGCACGACAGCGATCCCTTCAACCGTTGGGAAGCCGGCCAGCGCCTGGCCTTGAAACGCCTGCTCGCGGCGTTGCAGGCCGATGCGCCGACGACGCTGGACGACGCCTTCGTTGCAGCGATGCGCAGCGTACTGCGCCACCCCACGCTCGATGCCGCGTTCAAGGATCTGGTGCTCGCGCTGCCCGCAGAAGCTTATGTTGCCGAACAGCTCGCGCAGTTCGACCCGCAGCGCATCCACGCGGTGCGCGAGCGCATGCGCGCGCAACTGGCGCAGTCGCTGGCAGACGACTGGGCCTGGGCCTACGAGACCTTCGGCGCCGCGCAGCCCTATGCGCCGACGCCGGAGCAGGCCGGCCGGCGGGCGCTGGCCAACCACGCACTGGCGATGCTGTGCCTGCAGGCCGTGAAATCTGGCGACACCGTCTGGCCCGGCCGTGCCTACCAGCGCGTGAAAGATGCCGGCAACATGACCGACAGACTGGGCGCACTGCTGGCGCTGGTCAATTCGCAATCGGCGCTGGCCGATGAGGCGCTGCGCCACTTCCACGCCGCCGCCGCAGGCGACGCATTGATCCTGGACAAATGGTTTGCACTCCAGGCCACGGCCCACGAGCCGGTGGGCGAAGGCGCCGGTCGCGTCTTCACGCGCACGAAGGGTCTGCTCAAGCACGCAGACTTCTCGATGAAGAACCCGAACCGCGCGCGCAGCCTGGTGCTGGCCTTGTGCCGCGACAACCCGGCGGCTTTCCACCGCGCCGATGCCGCAGGCTACGTGTTCTGGGCCGAGCGGCTGCTGGAGCTGGATGCCATCAACCCGCAGGTCGCCGCGCGCCTGGCACGCGCGATGGACCGCTGGAGCGCGCTCGTCGAGCCCTACCGCAGCGCCGCCCGCGAAGCCATCGTGCGCGTGGCCGCCAAGCCCGAGCTCAGCGACGACGTGCGCGAAGTGATCTCGCGAGCGCTGGAGGCGCAGTGATGAAGCGTGTCAGCCTCACGCAATACCTGGTCGAGCAACAGCGCGAGCATGGCCGCATCCCGAGCCCCTTGCGCTTGTTGATCGAGGTGGTCGCGCGCGCCTGCAAGCACATCGCGATCGCCGTCAACAAGGGCGAGCTCGGCGACGTGCTGGGCACGGCCGGCAGCGAGAACGTGCAGGGCGAGGTGCAGAAGAAGCTCGACATCATCAGCAACGAGGTGCTGATCGAGGCCAACGAATGGGGCGGCCACCTGGCGGCGATGGCGAGCGAGGAGATGGACTCGATCCACGTCGTGCCCAACCGCTATCCGCAAGGCGAATACATGCTGCTGTTCGATCCGCTGGACGGCAGCAGCAACATCGACGTGAACGTCTCCATCGGCACCATCTTCAGCGTGCTGCGCAAGATCGGTCATGCGCCGGGCGTCAGCGAGCAGGACTTCCTGCAGCCGGGCCGCCAGCAGGCGGCCGCCGGATACTGCGTCTACGGCCCGCAGACGACGCTGGTGCTGACCGTGGGCAACGGGGTCGCGATGTTCACGCTGGATCGCGAAACCGGCTCATGGGTGCTGACGCAACAGAACCTGCAGATCCCCGTGGATACGCAGGAGTTCGCGATCAACATGTCCAACCAGCGCCATTGGGCGCCACCCGTGCAGCGCTATATCGCCGAGTGCCTGGCGGGCCGCAGCGGGCCGCGCGAGAAGGACTTCAACATGCGCTGGGTGGCCAGCATGGTGACCGACGTGCACCGCATCCTGATGCGCGGCGGCATCTTCATGTACCCCTGGGATCAGCGTGAACCCGACAAACCCGGCAAGCTCAGGCTCATGTACGAAGCCAACCCGATGGCGTTCCTGGTCGAACAGGCCGGGGGCATGGCCAGCAACGGCCAGCAGCGCATTCTCGACATCGTGCCCGGCAAGCTGCACGAGCGCGTGAGCGTGATGCTGGGTTCGAAAAACGAGGTGCAGCGCGTGAGCTCGTACCACGCGGCATTGCAGCAATCGGCAGGAAACTGAGCGCCGCCGGCGCCGGTTTCACCGCAGCCTTCGCGCGCGGTCTGCGCGACGCGGCGGCACGCCATCAGCCGCCGCCGCGCCTGGAACCCGACGCCACCGCAGGGGTCAGAATAGGTCTCTGCCAACGCGTCTGGGGGTTTCATGAACGACAAGAACGACTTCGGCCTCATCGGCCTGGCCGTGATGGGCCAGAACCTGGTACTGAACGTCGAAAGCCGCGGTTTTTCGGTCAGCGTCTTCAACCGCACGACCGCCACCACCGACGAGTTCATCGCCCGCCACCCTGACAAGAAGCTGCACGGCGCGCACACGCTGGAGGACTTCGTCGCCAGCCTGGCCAGGCCGCGCAAGGTGATGATCATGGTCAAGGCCGGCGCACCGGTGGATGCGGTGATCGGCCAGTTGCAGCCGCTGCTGGACAAGGGCGACATCATCATCGACGGCGGCAACAGCCTGTACACCGACACCGAACGGCGCGAGGCCGCGCTGTCCGCGGCCGGCCTGCTGTTCATCGGCACCGGCGTCTCCGGCGGCGAGGAAGGTGCGCGCAAGGGGCCGTCGATCATGCCGGGCGGGCCAGCCGCGGCGTGGCAGGCGGTGCAGCCGATCTTCGAGGCCATCGCCGCCAAGGTCGACGGTGAACCCTGCGTCACGCACATCGGTCCCGGCGGCGCCGGCCACTACGTGAAGATGGTGCACAACGGCATCGAATACGGCGACATGCAGCTCATCTGCGAGGCCTATGCGCTGTTCAAGGCGGCCGGCTTCAGCACCGACGAGATGGCCGCCACCTTCGAGGCATGGAACAACGGTGAACTGCAGAGCTACCTGATCCAGATCACGGCCAAGGCGCTGCAGCAGAAAGACCCTGAAACCGGCAGGCCGCTGGTCGAGATGATCCTCGACCGCGCCGGCCAGAAGGGCACCGGTCAGTGGACGCTGATCAGCGCTGCCGAAAACGCCGTCGTCATCAGCACCATCAACGCCGCCGTCGAAGCGCGCGTGCTGTCGTCGCAGAAAACGCAGCGGGTGGCGGCGAGCAAGGTGCTGCAAGGTCCGCGCGCCACGCTGTCGATGGCCAAGGTCGAGCTCGTGGCCAAGGTGCACGACGCGCTCTACGCGTCCAAGGTCATCAGCTATACGCAGGGGCTGGACCTGATGAAGACCATGAGCCAGAACAAGAACTGGCAGCTCGACTTCGGCCGCATCGCCGCCATCTGGCGCGGCGGCTGCATCATCCGCGCGCGTTTCCTGAACCGCATCACCGACGCCTATCGCGCCGAACCCGGCCTGGGCAACCTGATGCTCGACCCCTTCTTCAAGGACCTGCTCAACCGCAGCCAGCAGGCCTGGCGCGACGTCGTCGCGCTGGCCGTCGCCGGTGGCGTGCCGGTGCCGGCGTTCAGCGCCTCTCTGGCCTATTACGACAGCTATCGCAGCGAGCGCCTGCCGGCCAACCTGCTGCAGGCACAGCGCGACTTCTTCGGCGCCCACACGTACGAACGCATCGACAAACCCGCGGGCCAGATGTTCCACACCGAATGGCCCGAGGTGATCGAGTGAGCGCAACGGCGGGCACAGCGTCACGATCGGCGGCGCCTGGAGCGGCAGCTCACATCAGCGCCACGCCCTTGATCTGCGCGAACAAGGCGTCGCCGGCCTGCAGGCCCAGCGCGTCGCAGCTTTTGCGCGTGATGCGGGCCAGCAGGCGCGGCTGACTTTCAAGGCTGCTGCCCAGACCCAGCCGCAGCAGCACGGTGTGGCCATCGTGCTGCAGTTGCTCCAGCATCACCGGCAGCACGTTGATGACGCTGCTGCGCTGCGGGCGCTGGCGCGCCACGCTGACGTCGCGCGCCAGCACGCGCGCGCGCACCCGCTGGCCGACGCTGACGTTGCCGCCCTCACCGACCCACAGCGCAGCACCGCCGAACACGATGCGCAGCAGCCCGTACGCGGCGTCGTGCTCAGCCACCTGGGCGTCGATGACGACACCTGCATCATCGGCGCGCCCAAGCACACCGGGTGGCAGGTCGGTGCGCGAGAGCACCTCGGAGACGGCGCCCGCGGCCGCCACACGGCCGCTGTCCATCAGCACCAGGTGATCGGTCAGGCGGGCCACTTCGTCAAGCGCATGCGTGACGTAGACGATGGGCAGCGCCAGTTCACGGTGCAGGCGTTCGAGGTAAGGCAGGATCTCGGACTTGCGCGCGGCGTCCAGCGCCGCCAGCGGCTCGTCCATCAGCAGCCAGCGCGGCTGGCTCGCGAGCGCGCGCGCGATCGCCACCCGCTGGCGTTCACCGCCCGACAGCGTCGCCGGGCGGCGGTCCATCAGGCCTCCCAGGCCCAGCAGATCAACCACCGCGTCGACCGCCGCGTGGCCGCCGCTGCGCCGCTGTCCATAAGCCAGATTGCCGTGCACGCTCAGATGCGGGAACAGCGCCGCGTCCTGGATCACGTAGCCCAGCGCACGCCGGTGCGTGGGCACGAACAGGCGCGCGGCGTCGTCCTGCCAGACCTCGTTGCCGAGCGCCACGCGCCCGGCGGCGCGGTCCAGCCCTGCCAGCGCCCGCAGCACACTGGTCTTGCCGCAGCCCGACGGGCCGAACAGCGTCGAGACGCCGCGTTCGGGCAGGCGCAGAGCGACGTCCAGCGTGAAGGCCGCGCGTTCAAGCCTGAGGTCGGCTTCGATCATCGGCGCGCGCCGTGCGGCTCGCGGTTGAGCACATACATCGCCACCAGCACCGCCAGCGCAAACAGCACGAGCACGGCCGACAGGCGATGCGCGTCGGCGAACTCGGCGCTCTCGACGTGATCGTAGATCGCCACCGACAGCACACGTGTGCGGCCCGGTATGTTGCCGCCCATCATCAGCACGACGCCGAACTCGCCCACGGTATGGGCGAAACCCAGCACACTGGCCGTCAACAGGCCGGGCCGCGCCAGCGGCAATGCGATGCTGAAAAAACGATCGAGTGCACCGGCGCGCAGCGTCGCCGCGGCCTCCATCATGGCTTCGGGAATCGCCTCGAAGGCCTGCTGCAGCGGCTGCACGACGAAGGGCAGCGAATACAGCACCGACGCGACGACGAGGCCGCCGAAGGTGAACGGCAACCGCCCGAGCCCGAGCGCCTGCATCATCTGGCCGACCGGGCCCTGCGGCCCGAGCAGCACCAGCAGATAAAAGCCCAGCACCGTCGGCGGCAGCACGATGGGCATCGCCACCAGCGCCAGCCACAGCGGCCTGAGCGCCGAACGTGATCGTGCGAGCCGCCATGCCAGCGGCGTGCCCAGCAGCAGCAGCAGCAGCGTGCTCAGCGCCGCCAGCTCGGCGGTGAGCCGGATCGCGACCCAGTCGTCCGCCGTCACGGCCGATATCCGTAGGACTGGATGAGCGCCCTTGCCGGGGCGCTCTTCAGATAGGCCAGCAGCGCGGCCGCCGCGCGACTGTCGGCACCGGCCGTCAACAGCACGGCGTCCTGCCTGATCTGGCCATACAGCGACTGCGGAATGCGCCACATCGAACCGCGCGCCGGCCGGCCCGGCGCGCTCACCTGCGACAGCGCAACGAAGCCGAGCTCGGCGTTGCCGCTGAGCACGAACTGATAGGCCTGGGCGATGTTCTCGGCCGTCACCACCTTCGGCGCCAGCGCATGCGCCAGGCCACGCGCCTGCAACACCTCGCTGGCCGCGCGGCCATACGGCGCGAGCCTGGAATTGGCAAGCGCCAGATGAGCGAACCTGCCCTGCGTCAGCACCGCTCCGTGGTCATCGACCAGCCCCGGCTGCGCGCTCCACAGCACGAGCTGGCCGACGGCATAGGTGAAGTTGCTGCCGGCCACCGCATGGCCTTCGGCGATCAGCCTGCTCGGCGTCGTTTCGTCGGCCGCCAGCAGCACCTGGAATGGCGCGCCGGCCTTGATCTGCGTGTACAGCTTGCCGGTGCTACCGGCTGCGATCTTGATCTCATGGCCGCTGGCCGCGCTGAAACTCTCGGCGATCTTCGCCATCGGGCCGACGAAGTTGGCTGCCACCGCGACGGTCACTTCATCGGCGCGCGTAGCGCTCGCGAGCAGCAGCAGCGGCAGCAGAACGAGCCGCTTGATCATCGATGGACTCTTGAAAGCGTCATAGCCATTGAAATATAACGCTGCAGCAGCGCGACGACTCACTCGACGAGGCGGCGCGACTCGCGCTGCGCCACCCACAATGTGGCGGCGCAGATGACCACGCCGCCCAGCAGTGCCGCCCGGCCGGGCAGGTCGCCGAAGAGCAGCCAGCCCATGACCGCGGACCACACGAGATCGAGGAACTTGGCCGATTGCGTGGCCGAGATGTCGGCCGCCGCGAACGACCGGGTCAGGCAGTAGTGGCCTGCACTGCCGAGCAGGCCGCAGAGCAGGAATCCGCCCCATTGCCAAAGGCCCGGTGCCTGCCAGTGCCACAGCGCCAGCGGCAGGCTGAAGGCGGCGACGCTGATCGCTTGCCAGACGATGATGACGCCCGGCGATTCGTAGCGCGTGAGCGCCTTCGTGATCAGGAACGACGCCGCGAACACCGGCGCCGAGGCCAGCATCAGCAGGTGGTAGCCACCGCCGCTGCCCGACAGCGACGCACCGACGACGATGATCACGCCGCCGAAGCCCACCGCGGTGGCCAGCCAGCGCTCCCAGCGCATGGGCTCGTTGAAGAACAGGAAAGCGCCCACCATGATGAACAGCGGCGTCGTGAAGCCGATCGCCGTCATGTCGGCCAGCGCAATGCGCGGCAGCGCCGTGAACCACAGGCACAGGCCGAGCGTATGCACGGCTCCGCGCGTGAACTGGCCGCGCACGTTGCTCGGCATGAAGACGCGCCAGCCGCGCTGCCATATCCACGGCAGCAGCACCAGCACGGCGCAGAAGTAGCGCAGGAACTGCGCCTGGAAAGGCTCAACCTGCTGTGTCAGCGCGCGCATCAGCGCGTTCAGCGTGCAGAAGAACAGGCCCGACAGCACCGACCACGCAAGGCCCCGGGTCGTTGCGCTCCAACGCCGCGTGCGCCGCTCAACGATGGCGCGCCAGGCTGCCGGCCTGCCGTTCATCGCGGGGATGCACAGCAAAAAGGCCACCCGGTAAGGGGTGGCCTTGCTGCGGTTCTGGTGCCCGAGACCGGATTCGAACTGGTGACCTTCGCATTACGAATGCGCTGCTCTACCAACTGAGCTACACGGGCGATCAAGCCCGCTAGTTTAGCACCGCCGCCCGCACGCCCGACGGCCAGTGCGGCGCCACCACCACAGGCATCGCACGCCGCCCCGCGGCGCGGGGCGGGCGCGATGTTTCTGCATGTCAGCGCGGCGTGAGGCAGTGTGATGCAGGGCGCGGGCCGGCTCACATAGAATGCGCTCGCACCGTCGTGACCCGCGATGGGCGGGCCCGCCGGCAGCGCCGGCCAAGGCCCGGCGCGCTGACCCCTCCCCAAGGAAGAAAGATGACCCGTTTCCAGTTTGTGCGACACAGTTGCGCCGCGCTTTTCATCGGACTGACGGCGCTGCTGTCGGCCTGCGTCGGTGGCGGCGGCGGAGACGACAACGGCAATGCCAGCGTGCGCGTGATCAATGCGACCAGCGACCTCTCGTCGGTGGACGTCTATCTCGGCACCACCAATTCGTTTCCCAACAACACGACCGACACGCTGGGCAGCTACGCGAGCGTCGGCGCGGGCACCTACGACATCAAGATCACGAGCAGCGGCAACACCACGTCGCTCCTGGGCAATACCTACACCTTCGCGAAGAACCAGCACTACACCGCCGTGGTCTGGGGCCGCAGCGGCGCGCTGAGCATGGCCACGGTGCCCGAAGACGAGGACACCTCGCTCATCACGAGCGGCAACTCGGCCGTGCGCCTGTACAACGCGACCAGCAACACCGGTTCGCTCGACGTCTTCCTCACCCAGGCCGGCAATGACGACCTGAGCAACGCCACGCCGACCATCAGCGCGATCGGCTCAGGCGCGTTGAGCGGCTTCAGGCAATTGCAGGCCGGCGACTGGCGGCTGCGTGTCACCGGCGCCGGCAACATCAACGATCTGCGTCTGGATATTCCACTCACGCTGAGCGCCGGCAACTTCCAGACCCTGGTGGTGACGGCCGGCAATGGCGGCGTGCTCGTCAACGGTGCGCTGCTCGTGCAGCAGGGCGCGGTGACGCAGCTGAAGAACACGCAGTCACGCGTGCGTGTGCTGGCCAGCGCCGAACAGCGCGCCGCCGTGGCCGTGCAGATGGACGGCAGCACGATCTCCACGCTGCGCTCGCCGAACGTCGGGCCGTATGTGCTGGTCAACGCGGGTGCGCACGTCTTCAACGTGCTGCTCGACGGTGTCAGCGTCTCCAACGCCTCGCAGACGCTGGCCCCCGGCAGCGACTACACGCTGATCGGCTACGGCAGCGCCGGCGCCGGACTGTCCAAGCTGTTCGCCGACGACAACCGCCTGCCTGCCGCCGGCTACTACCGCATCCGCCTCATCAACGGCATCGCGGGCAGCGACCCGCTGTCGCTGTCGGTGGACTACGCCGTTCTCGTGAGCGACATTCCGCCCGGCGCCTCGTCGGTGCCGATCACCGCGTCGTCGACGGCCACCACCACCACGCGCCACATCGAGGTGCAGTCCACCTCAGGCCTGGCATCGATCTATTCGGCAGACCCCTTCCTGCAGTCGGTGGGTGTCTACACGGTGGTGCTGCTGGGCGGCAACGTCGACAGCACCAGTAACTTGCCGGTGCCCACGGGCGTGCTGATTAAGGACCGCTGATCCAGCGCCCATCGCACCCGAACGCGCCCGCCCGCAAGGGTTGGCGCGTTTTTCTTTTGCTGCTTGTGCTGGGCACCTGCTGGCTCGCGTTCACGCCGTCGCCGGTGCCCGAAATCGACACCGGCTGGGACAAGCTCAATCACTGGCTTGCGTTTGCCTCGATGGCCTTCAGCGCCTGCTTCGCGTTTGCGCAGGCGCGCCATCGGCAGCTCAAGGTGATGCTGGCGCTGCTGGCCTTCGGCGTTTTCATCGAGCTCGTGCAGTCGCAGATTCCCGGCCGCCAGGCCGACGCGCTGGACGTGTTGGCCGATGCCATCGGCATCGCCGGCGGCTTGCTGCCGGTGTGGATTCACGATCGGCTGCGCCGCCGCTGAATCGCTCGTTCGGCAGGCTCATTCTGTGAGCCACATGGGTCGCACACTGCGCTCATGCACTGGACAACGGGTCCGGCGCACAACGCGGGGACACCGACCATGCACACGATCGAACAGGCGAGTTTCGAATTCGACAGCGCCAACGCCGACGCCTGCGGCCGCACCGGTTTCGAGCTCGGCTGGGACCACGCCCACCACGGCCTCGTGCCGCCGGCCGAACTGCTGCTGGACGGCACGCCCATCGGCCAGGGCTGGCGCGCGGCCAAGGCCGTGTTCGGCCGCCGCACGCTGGCCGCCACGCGGCCGGTGCGGCAATGGCTGGCCTTGCGCACCGCGGCATGGAAACAGGGCGTGGTGTTCGAAGGCCTGCAGGTCACGCCGCACTATTTGGCGCAGATCGAAACCACACTCTGCCCGGTGACGCGCCAGCCGCTGGGCGGCGCGGCCGGCGACGCTGCGGCGCCGGTGGTCGAGCGGCTGCTCGACGACGCCGGCTACGCGGCCGGCCAGCTGGCCGTCATCAGCCGTTGCGCCTGCGACGCCAAGGCCGGCCTCGGCGCGCGTGAGGCGCTGCGCCGTGCGGCGCGCGTCGATGCCGGCATCGAGCCCGCCGCGGCCGGGCTGACGCCGGCTGCGCACTGGCGGCTGGCGGTGCTGATGAGCTTCGTCACCCCGCTGCCCTTTGCCGAGGCGCTGCGCGTGCCGCTGCGTGTGCTGCCACCGAACCGTGTGCGGCTGCTCAATGTGGTGCAGGGCCTGCAGGCGCTGCTGACGCTGCAGTTTGTCTCACCGGGCTGGAGCGCACGGCTGCGCGCGCTGGCCGAGCTGCTGCCGGACACGCCGGCGCGCCATCTGCGTCACGACTTCAACCTCTTCGTCGGCGCCATGGCACCGCGCGTGCTGGAAGCGGGCGTGCAGCACGATGGCCGCGCCGCGCGCCACGCGCTGGAAGACGCCTGGGCCGACGAGCGCGTCAACCGGCGCTGGCAGCAGTTCGTGCTGGCGCTGGGCGAAAGTGCGACCGAGACCTTGCTGGCACGCGCCGTCGATGCCGGCATGGCCAGCGTGGGCGGCGTGCGCACGCTGCGGCATGAGACGGCCCAGGCCACCGAAGGCTGGTCGCTGGCGTCGCGCGGGCGCGTCGCGGCGCGGCCCGCCCGTGCCTGGCTGCCGCGGCCGGCCGCAGCGTCAGGCGACGCCGCGCGCGGCTGACAACGCGGGCAGGCCGCCGAACAGCAGATCGCACATCAGCGGCGCCAGCGCCTCGTGGCTCAGCGTGCCGCCCGGCTTCAGCCACGTGAAGGTCCAGTTCATCATGCCGAACAGCAGCATCGCCAGCGGCTTGTCCAGGCGCGCCGCATGCAGGTCGGGGCGCAGTGCGGCCAGCGTCTGTGCGAACACCGCGACCACGCGGCGTTGCGCGGCGAGCACCGCGCCCCGCGGCCGCGTGTCGAGAAAGCGCACGTCCTCGGTCAGCACCCGGTGTTCGTGCGCGGCGCTGGCATAGGCCTGCATGAAGCGCTGAATCAGTTCACGCAGGCGCGCCTCGGGTGGCAGCCGCTGCGCCGCCACCTCGGCCACCAGCGCCTCCAGCCGTGCGACGTGGCCTGCCGAGATCTGCGCCAGCAGTTCGTGCTTGTCGCGCACGTAGTGGTACAGCGTGGCCTTGCTGATGCCGCTGGCCGCCGCGACCTCGTTCATCGTCGTTGCCGGATAACCGCGCGTCGCAAACAGTGCGGCCGCGGCAGCGAGGATCTGTTGCCGCTGTTCGTCGTAGCCGGCGGCACGCGGGCGGGCCATCGCCGGCTTCAGCGCTCGTCGAAGCTGACGATCACGCGCTCGGTCAGCGGGTGCGCCTGGCAGGTGAGCACAAAACCGGCGTCGATCTCGTCCTGCTCAAGTGCGAAGTTGCGGTCCATGCGCACCTGCCCTTCGAGCAGCTTGGCGCGGCAGGTGGCGCAGACGCCCGACTTGCACGAATACGGCACGTCCAGCCCGGCGCGCGAGGCCGCCGCCAGCAGGCTCTCGTCGCTGGCCTGGAACGCGACCTCGCGCGTCACGCCGTCACGCACGATCGTGATGCGGGCGGTGGTGGCGTCGCCTTCGCGCGCGGCATGCAGCGTCGCATCGGCCGCCGTCGGCGGCACGCCGAAGCGTTCGATGTGGATGCGCTCGGGCGCCAGGCCGGCGGCCAGCAGCGCCGCCTCGACCTCGTCGTTCATCGCGAACGGGCCGCAGACGAAGGCCTCGTCCACGGGGCCGGTCAGGCGCAGAAAGGTCTGGATTCGTGCCGCGTCCAGGCGCCCGCTGTGCAGCGGCGAATCCACCTGCTCGCGCGAGAACACCGCATGCACCGCCAGCCGCGCGAGGTAGCGGTTCTTCAGGTCGTCGAGTTCGTCCTTGAACATCGTCGACGCCGCCGTGCGGTTGCCGTACAGCAGCGTGCAGCGGCTGTGCGGGTCGTCGCCAAGCAGGGTCTTGACGATCGCCAGGATCGGCGTGATGCCGCTGCCGCCGGCCACCGCCAGCACATGGCGCGGCCGCCGTGCCAGCGCCGCGCCGAAGCGGCCCTGCGGCTCCATCACCTGCAGCGTGTCGCCGGCGCGCAGCCCGCCATGCACCCAGCCCGAAAACACGCCGCCGGGCACGTGGCGCACACCGACGCGCAGTGTTTCACCGGCCGCAGCGCAGATTGAATACGAGCGCCGCAGTTCGCCGTGGCGCACCGTCAGGTACTGGCCGGCGCTGAAGCGAAAGCTGGCGGCCAGCTCAGCGGGCACGTCGAACGACACGATCGCCGCATCGTCGGTGTCGCGCCGCAGCTCGCGCACGGTCAGCGCATGGAAGTGCAACCCGGTCATAGCGGCTTGAAATATTCAAAAGGTTCGCGGCAGGCGACGCAGCGGTACAGGGCCTTGCACGCGGTGGCGCCGAAGGCCGAAAGCTGTTCGGTCTCGCGGCTGTCGCAGCGCGGGCAGGCAATGCGGCGTGGATGAAAGCGCACCGTGCCGGCCGCCGCGCCGGGCGGCGCGATGCCGTATTCGCGCAGCTTGCGGCGCCCGTTGTCGCTGATCCAGTCGGTGGTCCACGCCGGCGCCAGCCGATAGCTCACCGTCACCGGACCGAGCGCGGCCGCGCTGAATGCGTCTTTCACGCTTTGCGCGATGACCTCGGTGGCGGGGCAGCCGCTGTAGGTGGGTGTCAGCACGACCTCGAAGCGGCCGTCGTGTTCGGCGACCTCGCGCACGATGCCGAGGTCGCGCACCGACAGCACCGGCACTTCGGGGTCGGGCACGGTGTCGAGCACGGCCCAGGCCTGGTCGATGCTCACGCGCCGCCCTTCGTGCTTCGGTGCACATGCATCGGCGCGGGCATCGGCGCGGGCATCGACAACGGCATCGACTCGCATGCCTGCGGCCTCACCAGCGGCCGCCCGGATGCGTGCGCTGCAGCACCTGCATCTCGGCGAGCACGAAGCCCAGATGTTCGCTGTGGCGTCCGATGGTGCCGGTGGCGATGAACGGCGTCTCGGCCGGCAGCGCCAGCGTGGCGGCGGCCAGCACCTCGGCCACCTCGGCACGCCAAACGTCGTGCAGCGCATCGCGCGCCGGGCCGAGGCCGGCGGCTTCGGCCTCGGCATCGACGCTGTCGCGCACGAACATCTCGTTCGTGTACGGCCATGCACGCGCCAGCGCGGCGCGCATGCGCTGTGCGGACTCGGGCGTGCCGTCGCCCAGCCGCACCACCCAGTCGGCGGCGTGCTGCTGGTGGTAGCGCGCCTCTTTCACGGCCTTGCCGGCGATGGCTGCCAGCTCGGCGTCGCTCGATGTCGCCAGCCGCTGCCACAAGGCCTTCAGCCACGTGGCCAGAAGGAAATTGCGCAGCACGGTGTCGGCGAAGTCGCCGCCCGCTGCATGCGCGCTCGGCTTGCGCAAAGGCTGCTCGACGAGCGTGAGGTTGAAGAACTGGTCCTCGTCGCGCAGAAAGGCCAACCGGTCTTCGTCCAGCCCCTCGCCTTCGATCAGCGCCGCGCGTGTCAGCAGCGCACGCGCCTGGCCGAGCAGGTCGAGCGCCATGTTGGTGAGCGCGATGTCCTCTTCGATCACGGGGCCGTGGCCGCACCATTCGGCCAGGCGTTGGGCATGGATGAGGCAGGTGTCGGCGATGCGCAGCACGTAGTGCAGCGGCGCCGTCATCTGCAGGCGGATCGACGTCATGGGCATGCTCATGTGCTCACGCGCTCACATGTGGTTCACGGCGTCAGGCAACTCGTAGAAGGTGGGGTGGCGATACACCTTGTCTTCCATCGGGTCGAAGTAGGCCGCCTTGTCGCGGGGGTCGCTGGCGGTGATGTCGGCGCTGCGCACCACCCAGACGCTGCTGCCTTCCTGGCGCCGCGTGTAGACGTCGCGCGCGAGCTGGATCGCCATCGCCGCGTCGGCCGCGTGCAGGCTGCCGCTGTGCTTGTGTTCGAGGCCGGCCTTCGGGCGCACGAAGACCTCCCACAGCGGCCATTCGTTGCCGACTTCGCTCTGGCTGTCGTTCGCTCTGTCGCTCATGCCGCCTGCTCCCGTGTCGCCCGCTTGCGCGCATGCGCGAGTGCCGCATCGCGCACCCAGGCGCCGTCGTCCCACGCCTTCACGCGCGCGGCCAGGCGCTCGTGGTTGCACGGCCCGTGGCCGGCGACGACACGCCGGAACTCGGCCCAGTCGATGGCGCCGAAGTCGTGGTGGCCGCGCTCTTCGTTCCATTTCAGATCGGGGTCGGGCAGCGTCACACCCAGCACCTGCGCCTGGTCGACGCAGGCATCGACGAACTTCTGGCGCAGCGTGTCGTTGGACAGGCGCTTGATGCCCCAGCGCGCGCTCTGCGTGCTGTTCGGGCTTTGATCGTCGGGCGGACCGAACATCATCAGACTCGGCCACCACCAGCGGTTCACCGCGTCCTGCACCATCGTGCGCTGCGCGTCGCTGCCTTCTTTCATCATCACCAGCAGCGCGTCGAAACCCTGGCGCTGGTGGAAACTTTCTTCGCGGCAGATGCGCACCATCGCGCGTGCATACGGCGCATACGAGCAGCGTGTCAGCGGCACCTGGTTCATGATCGCCGCGCCATCGACGAGCCAGCCGATGACGCCCATGTCGGCCCAGCTCAGCGTCGGGTAGTTGAAGATCGAGCTGTACTTGGCACGGCCGCTGTGCAGCGCCGCCACCATCTGGTCGCGGCTGGTGCCCAGCGTCTCGGCCGCGGCATACAGGTACAGGCCGTGGCCGGCTTCGTCCTGCACCTTGGCCAGCAGGATGGTCTTGCGCTTGAGCGTCGGTGCGCGGCTGATCCAGTTGCCCTCGGGCAGCATGCCGACGATCTCGCTGTGCGCGTGCTGGCTGATCTGGCGCACCAGCGTCTTGCGGTAGTGCTCGGGCATCCAGTCCTTGGCCTCGATGAAGTCGCCGTTGTCGATGCGTGCCTCGAAGCGCGCCTCGAGTTGCGCCTCCTCGGCCGAACGCAGCGTGCGTTCTTCCGCGGGTGCCAGATCCATCGCCTGCGTATACATGTCTGTTCCTGCCGGTTATCTGGGACGTTTGTCGATGACGCGGCGCGCCTTGCCCACGAGCGTGCGCTCGATCGAGTCCGGCAACCCCACCTGCACTGCCGTGCTCACACCCATCAGGGTCTTGATGCGGTGCTGGAGTTCCCTGGCGATGGCGTCGCGGTCGGCGTCGCGGCGCTCGGGCGTGAGCTCGCAGCGCACCTCCACCTCGTCGAGCAGTTGCTCGCGCGTGACGACCAACTGGTACTGCCCCGACAGCGCGCCATGCTGCAACACCACTTCCTCGATCTGCGTCGGAAACAGGTTGACGCCGCGGATGATCAGCATGTCGTCGCTGCGGCCGACGATCTTGCCCATGCGGCGCATCGTGCGCGCCGTCGGCGGCAGCAGCCGCGTGAGGTCGCGCGTGCGGTAGCGGATGACGGGCAGCGCCTCTTTCGTCAGCGTCGTGAAGACGAGCTCACCTTCGCTGCCGTCGGGCAGCACCTCGCCGCTGTCGGGATCGATGATCTCGGGAATGAAGTGGTCTTCCCAGACCACCGGCCCGTCCTTGCTCTCGATGCATTCGCTGGCCACGCCCGGGCCCATCACCTCGCTCAGGCCGTAGATGTCGACGGCGTCGATGTCGGCACCGGTCTCGATGTCGCGCCGCATCGCCTCGGTCCACGGTTCGGCGCCGAAGATGCCGACGCTGAGAGACATCTTGCGCGGGTCCAGCCCCTGGCGCCGATACTGCTCGATGATCACCTGCATGTAGCTTGGCGTCACCATGATGATGTCGGGCCGGAAATCCTCGATCAACTGCACCTGCTTCTCGGTCTGGCCGCCACTCATCGGCACCACCGTGCAGCCGAGCTTCTCGGCGCCGTAGTGCGCGCCCAGGCCGCCGGTGAACAGGCCGTAGCCGTAGGCCACGTGCACCAGGTCGCCACGCCGGCCGCCGGCGGCACGGATGCTGCGCGCCACGAGCTCGGCCCAGCGGTCGATGTCGCCCTGCGTGTAGCCCACCACCGTGGGCTTGCCGGTCGTGCCCGACGATGCATGCAGGCGCACCAGCCGCTCGCGCGGTACAGCGAACATGCCGAACGGGTAGTTCGCACGCAGGTCGGCCTTGGTGGTGAACGGAAACTTCGCCAGATCGGCCAGGCTTTTGCAGTCCGACGGATGCACGCCCTTGGCATCGAACGCCGCACGGTAGTGCGCGACGTTGTCGTAGGCCTGGGTCAGCGTGTGCCGCAGGCGTTGCAGTTGCAGCGCCTGCAGCTCGTCGCGGCTGGCGGTTTCAATGGGCTCCAGATCGCCCGCGGCAGGAGACTTCACGGCCATCGACGGCGTCCTTTCTTCAGCGGGCCTTGCCCATCGGCAGGCCTTCGACAAGCGCCCTGCCCTTCATCGTGTATGCGCGGCCGCGGAACACCGCGACGCGCTCGCCGCGCTGGTTGCCGACCTCGACGTCGTAGACGCCGGTGCGGCCATCCGATTCGCTGACAGCGTGCGCGCGCGCGGTCAGCACGTCGCCCAGATGCGCCACCGCCATCAGGTTGACGTCGAAGCCCGATGCCACCGTGATCTCGTTGAAGCTGTTGCAGGCGAACGCAAACGCGGTGTCCGCCAGCGTCGTGACGAGGCCGCCGTGGCAGATGTCGTGGCCGTTGAGCATGTCCTCGCGTACCGTCATCGTCGTCACGGCGTTGCCGGGGCCGATCTCCAGCACTGCGATGCCGAGCGCCTTGGACGCCCGGTCGTCCTTCCACATCGCGTCGCGCGTGGCCTCGGCAAGCTGTTGCGGCGTCATTTCAGCGGTCCTTGAAAACCGCTGGGCGCTTGGCCAGGAAGGCCGCAACGCCTTCGGCGAAATCGGGCGCGGCGCCGAGTTCGCGCTGCGCGCCGGCTTCCAGCGCCAGCGCGTCGCCGAAGTCCATCGCCAGCGCGGCGTCGAGCACGCGCCGCGTTTCGGCGATGGCCTTGCTCGGCATCGCGGCCATCCTGTTCGCGAGCGCCATCGCACTGTCCATCAACACCGCGTCGTCCACGCATTGCCAGATGAGGCCGATGCGCTGCGCCTCTTCGGCGGCCAGCTTGTCGCCCGTCATCGCCAGCCCCAGCGCACGTGCGCGGCCCACCAGCCGCGGCAGCAGCCAAGTGCCACCGCAGTCGGGCACGAGGCCGATCTTGCTGAAGGCCTGGATGAAGGACGCGCCGCGCGCGGCCACCACCATGTCGCAGCAGAGCGCGAAATTCGCACCCGCGCCGGCAGCCACGCCGTTGACGGCAGCGATCACCGGCACCGGCATCGAGCGCAGGCGCAACGCCAGCGGCCGATAAAAGCGTTCGATGACACCGCCGACATCGGCGTTGTCCGCCATCGCCGGGTCGTTCAGATCCTGGCCGGCACAGAAGCCGCGGCCGGCGCCGGTGATGACGACCGCACGCACCGCTGCGTCATCGGCCGCCGCGTTCAGCGCCGGCAACAGCAGCGAATGCATCTCGGCCGTGAAACTGTTCAGCGCCGCCGGGCGGTTGAGCGTGATCAGGCGCACGGCGGCGGTGCCACCGACCAGGATGCAGGCGTCGGCCATCTTGTCTCCGGTTGATTATTCGACCGTTGGGTCGGGGAATTGTAGAAGGCCGCCGGGCGCCGGTTCAACGGGGAGTTTCACTCAGTCCGTGGCATGGCGCGGCGCCACCGCGCCAGCCGCAACAGGCCCGTGTCCCCTTTCGCGTCGTTGAAGCGCAGGGTTTCGACCTGATGTTCGTGTCCCATGCGGCAGGCATCCTGGCGCATGACTTTCCTGCGGCCGTGAACGAACTGGAAGACGCGTTGTCGGCCCTCGAACTGCCGATCACGGAGATCATCGCAGGTCGCCACCGACCGCCACATCAACAGCTTCGAGGATCTGGGCGCCAACGGCTACGTGCCGACGCCGAAACAATGGGCCAACGTGTTGAAGCGCGTCGAGCGAGCGAAACAGCCGCTGCCATTTCCCCAGGCCCGGACCGACAACTTCGTCAGCAACAAGTACGGTCAGGCGACAACCCACTGGCAAGTTGCTGCATCGTGTGCCGCGTGGGTCGCCAATCCCTGCCCGCTGGTCTTGATCGGGCTGCCGGCATCGATGGTTCGCTTCGATGCATCGGCAGTGGATGTCATGGGAGAAGACGACGCTGCGCCGATGTGAGCGCGACTCCGTGGCGCGCTGCGGGTGATGCGCGTAGGTCGACCATGTGGGGTGCAGGAGGCGTCGGCTTGATTGCCCCAGGTGGCCCAGCCCGCACGATCGCCGCGCCCGAACAGTTCGAGATAGGGGCCGGGGCTGCAACCCTCACAGACGGCCGTGGACCGGATCTGCAGCCAGCCTTGCCGCGCGGGCCCGGCTCAAGCGGCATAACGCCGCGCCAGGAACGCGAGCAGCGTGCGAACGGTCTGCGCCTCGCCACCGACCGGCCTGCCGGGCCGGGCGGCGTCGTTCCAGGCGAAGAGGTCGATGTGCAGCCATGCGGTGTCGGCGGGCACGAAGTCGTCGAGGAACAGCGCGGCGTTGATGGCGCCAGCCATCGCGCCGCGCCCGGTGTTGACGATGTCGGCGATGTCGCTCTCGATGCCGGCGTGATAGTCGCGCCACAGCGGCATGTGCCACAGCGGGTCGTGCAGTTCGAGTCCACGGTCCACGAGTTCGCGCGCCATCGTGATGTCGCGGCAGAACAGCGCCGGCAACTGCGAACCCAGCGCCACGCGCGCGGCGCCGGTGAGCGTGGCCATGTCGATCATCAGATCGGGCTCGGCTTCGGCGCCATAGGCCAGCGCGTCGCACAGGATGACGCGGCCCTCGGCGTCGGTGTTGCCGATCTCGATGTGCAGACCCTTGCGCGTCTTGAACACGTCGCCCGGGCGGAAGGCATTGCCGGCGATCGCGTTCTCCACCGCGGGAATCAGAAGCTGCAGCCGCACCGGCAGCTTGCAAGCCATCACCAGTTGCGCCAGCGCCAGCGCGTTGGCCGCGCCGCCCATGTCCTTCTTCATCTGGCGCATGCCTTCGGCGCCCTTGATGTCCAGGCCGCCGCTGTCGAAGCACACGCCTTTGCCGACCAGCGTCAGGCGCGGATGCCTGGCGTCGCCCCAGTCCAGCTCGATGAGTCGCGGCGCACGGCGCGGTGATTCAGCGGCGCGACCGACCGCGTGGATGGCGGGAAAGTTGGCCTTCAACAGCGCATCGCCCACCGTCTGCTTGAACTTCGCGCCGTGTTGCCGGGCCACCATCGCCACCGCCTCGGCCAGTTCCGCCGGCCCCATGTGTTCGGCCGGTGTGTTGACGAGGTCGCGTGTCGACGCAATCGCCGCGGCCAGCAACAGACCGCGCTGCGCCGCGCTGCTGTCGCCCAGCATCAGCGTGGCGGCCTCGCGCCGCGCCGGCTTGTACAGATCGAACGCATAGCTGCCGAGCTCCCACGACATCGCGGCGGCCTGCGCGTCGAGCGCGAGGCCGCTGTCGGCCAGGCGGTAGCGGCCCGGGGGCAGGCTCTTGGGCAGGGCCGCCAGCGCCCATGGATGGTCGGCGCTGCGCACGCCGGCCCACACTTCCAGCAGGCTGCCATCGGCGGCCGGCACCAGCGTGTGGCTGTCGGGCGCGGCGCTGAAGTTGTTGGCCTGCAGCCAGCGCCGCGTGGTGGCAGGCGCGGCTTTCAGTTCGGCGTCGAAGCAGGTGCGGTCGACGGCATGCACCGCGATCGCGGATGCGGCGGGCTTCTTCAGTTGCACGGTCATGGTGGTGTGGCTTTGCTGGATGAAACCGCCATTGTCGCCAGCCTCGGTCACAATTCGCGCATGAACGCAACGCTGCCCACTCCGCCCGCCCTGGTGCCGATGACGCAGGTGCGCTGCGAAGTCGGGGCGCTCGTCACGCTCGGCGCGGCGCCCACCGGTGAACGCCGCTTCGTGCCGCTGGGCGGCGGCAGCGTCAGCGGGCCCGAACTCAACGGCACGCTCGTCGAAGGCGGCGTGGACTGGCAGATCAACCGTGCCGATGGCGTGCTCGAGATCGCCGCCCACTACGTGATCCGTGCCGACGACGGCGGCCTGATCGAAGTGCGCAGCGACGGCCTGCGCCACGGCCCGCCGGAAGTGATGCAGCGCCTGGCGCGTGGCGATGCGGTGGGCCGCGACGAATATTTCTTTCGCACCGTCGTGCGTTTCAGCACCGGCGCGCCGGCGTGGCTGCATCTGAACAAGGTGATGGCGCTGGCGGTGGGCCAGCGCGAAGCGCGCACCGTGCTGCTGGACTTCTACCGCATCACCTGATGCGCCTGCTGCTGGCCCCGATGGAGGGCCTGCTTGACCACAGCCTGCGCGACGTCATCACACGCGTCGGCGGCATCGACCTGTGTGTCTCCGAGTTCATCCGCGTCACTGACCAGCTTCTGCCCGAGCGTGTGTTCACGCGCATCGTGCCCGAGTTGCTGAACGGCGGCCGCACCGAGGCCGGCACGCCGGTGCGCGCGCAGCTTCTGGGCAGCGACCCCGCCTGCATGGCCGACAACGCCGCGCGCCTGGCGACACTGGGCCCGGCCGGCATCGACCTCAACTTCGGCTGCCCCGCGCCCACCGTCAACCGCCACCGCGGCGGCGCCGTGCTGCTCGACGAGCCTGAGCTCGTGCACACCATCGTCGCCGCCGTACGGCGCGCGTTGCCAGCGTGCATGCCGCTGAGCGCGAAGATGCGCACCGGCCATCGCGACGATTCGCGCATGCTCGACAACGCACGCGCGATGGCTGCCGGCGGCGCCTGCGAACTGGTGGTGCATGCACGCACCAAGCTCGACGGCTATCGGCCCCCGGCCTACTGGGACCGCGTGGCCGCCGTGCGCGAAGCGGTGCGGATCCCGGTCGTCGCCAACGGCGAGATCTGGACGCTGCAGGACGCCCAGCGCTGTCGTGCCGAAAGCGGCTGCGATGCGCTGATGCTCGGGCGCGGCATCGTCGCCGACCCGGCGCTCGCGCTGGCGCTGCGCGGCACGCAGCACGCCGGCTGGAATGCGCTGCTGCCGCTGCTGCTGCACTACTGGCAGCGCATCGCCGCGCATGCCGCGCCACGCCACCGCGCGGGTCGCCTCAAGCAGTGGCTGAACCTGCTGCGGCGGCGCCATCCGCAGGCGCAGCAGGCCTTCGACAGCATGCGCACTTTCAACGACGCGGCGCAGGTCGAGGCGCTGCTGTTCGGCGCCGCGGCGCCGACACGCGGGACGGTTTCTCCTATCGCTCTTTGAGCCCTCGTCCTACGTGTGCAGCAGGGGGCGCCACACAGAATGGGCTTCGGTCGGCACCGCTCTCGGGCCACCGTGCCGAACCCCAACTGCCAGGAGAACTGCATGAACAAACGAATGCTTATCGCCGCTGCCGTGCTCAGCGCCTTCACCGCCGCGTGCTCGACCACACAACCGGGCATGAACGGCTCCGACCCGATGGCACAGCGCGCCGCGATCAATGCCGAAACCGATGCCGCGCTGACCAAGCTCGCCACTCAGATGCCGAGTTCCACCGAGATGATCCGCCGTGCGCGCGGTGTGCTGGTGTTCCCGAAGGTCGTCAGCGCCGGCTTCGTGGTGGGTGGCTCGTACGGCAAGGGTGAACTGCGTGTGCACGACAAGGTCGAGGGCTACTACAGCACCACCGCGGCCTCGGTGGGCCTGCTGGCCGGCGCCGATTCGAAGGCCGTATACATCCTGTTCATGACCGATGAATCGCTGCAGAAATTCCGCAACAGCAAGGGCTGGACCGCGGGTGCCGACGCTTCGGTTTCGGTGCTCAATGCAGGTGCCGCCACCGGCGTCGACACGCAGACCGTCAAACGCCCGGTCGTCGGCTACGTGCTGACGAACGCGGGGCTGATGGCCAACGTCGCGATCGACGGCACGAAGATCACGCGACTGGACATTTGATCGATACGGAACCGTGCGTCGAGGCCGGCGTCGGTCGGCGCTCGTGTCCTGCCTCAGCCGGCGCGCGTGAAATCGCGCGCCGGCCTTCGGCAGGCGTGCGGCCCCTTCCGGGGCCGCTCGTCCTGCCTCAGCCCCAGACTTCCTGCGCTGTCTCTATGACGAGCCGCAGCTTGTTGCGCTGGGCTTCGACGGCGATGTTGTTGCCGTGAACGGTGCTCGAAAAGCCGCACTGCGGTGACAGGCACAACTGCTCCAGCGGCGCGTACTTCGCCGCTTCGTCGATGCGCCGCTTCAGCGCATCCTTGCTTTCCATTTCGCCGAATTTGGTGGTCACGAGGCCGAGCACGGCGATCTTGCCTTTGGACAGATAACGCAGCGGGCGGAAGTCGCCGCTGCGTTCGTCGTCGTACTCCATGAAGTAGGCGTCGAGATTCATCTCCGACAGCAGTGCCTCGGCCACCGGCTCGTAGTTGCCCGCCGCCGCGTGCGTGCTCTTGAAGTTGCCGCGGCACAGGTGCATCGCCAGCGTCATGCCTGCCGGCTTGTGGGCGACGACCTTGTTGATGAAGTTCGCGTAGCGGTGCGGCAATTCGTTGGGGTCGTCGCCGCGCTGGCGTGCCGCCTCGCGCATCTTCTCGTCGCACAGGTAGGCCATGTTGGTGTCGTCCATCTGCACATAGCGGCAACCGGCGTCGAACAACGATTGCAGCTCGTCGCCGTAGGCCTTGGCCACATCGTCGTAGAACACCGGGTCGAGCTCGGGGTAGTGCTCCTTGCTGATGCCGGCGCGGCCGCCGCGGAAGTGCAGCATCGTCGGGCTCGGGATCGTCACCTTGGGCGTGAAGCCTGGCGCCACCTGGCTCTTCAGGTATTCAAAATCAGCACGCTGGATGTCCTTGACGTGCTGCACCTTGCCAATCACCTTCATCACCGGGGGCGCCAGTTCCTCGCTGCCGTCGGGGCGCACGATGGTCACCGGGATGTCGGTCTTCACGCCGCCGAGCTGTTCGAGAAAGTCGATGTGGAAATAGGTGCGGCGGAACTCGCCGTCGGTGATGCTCTTCAGCCCCACGTCCTGCTGGAACTTGACGATCTCGCTGATGGCCTTGTCTTCCACCGCGCGCAATTGCTCGGCCGTGATCTCGCCGCTGGCTTTTTGCGCGCGCGCATCGAGCAGGTATTTGGGGCGCAGGAAGCTGCCGACGTGATCGGCGCGGAACGGTGGGGTGGTGCGGGTGCTCATGGTGGTCTCCTTGGAAATGACTTCAGTGTGACGACGTGACGCCGAGCCAGGCGTCCAGCGGTGCCGGGTCAGCCAGCAGTTCGGCGCTGGTGGCGCGGTAGGCGATGCCGCCGCGGTCCAGCACCAGCGCATCATCGGTGACGCCCAGCACCAGGCGCGGATGCTGTTCGACGACGATGGACGGCAGGCCTTCGTCGCGCGCCACGCGGCGTATCGCGCGCAGCAGTTCTTCGACGATGATGGGCGCCAGCCCTTCGAGGGGTTCGTCCAGCAGCAGCAGCTTCGGGTTCAGCACCAGCGCGCGCCCGAACGCGAGCATCTGCTGCTCACCCCCAGAAAGCTGGGTGCCGAGGTTGCACTTGCGTTCGGCCAGGCGCGGAAAGAGCTCGTAGACCCGCTGCGCCGTCCACGCGCCGGGCCGCGCCACTGCGCTCAGGTTCTCGGCCACCGTCAGCGATTTGAAGATGTTGCGCTCCTGCGGCACCCAGCCGATGCCGGCCGCGGCCCGTTCGTGCACCGCCAGCGTGTGCAGGCTGCGGCCACCGAGCGTGATGCTGCCGGCATGGCGCCGCGTCACACCCACCAGCGTGTCCAGCAGCGTCGTCTTGCCGGTGCCGTTGCGACCCAGCAGCGCCAGCGAGCGCCCGGCAGCGATCGTGAAGTCCACATCGGCCAGCACCACCGCTTCGCCGTAGCCGCAACTCAGCCCGCGCACTTCGAGCAAGGCCTTAGCCATGGCCGATCTCCCCTTCCCCAAGGTACACGGCCTTGACCTGCGGGTCGGCGGCGATCTGCGCCGGGTCGCCCTCGGTCAGCACGGCGCCGTTGACGAGCACGGTCATGCGCGTGGCGAAGCTGAACACGAGGTCCATGTCGTGTTCGATCAGCAGCACCGACACGTCTTCGGGCAGCGCCGCGATGGTGGCCAGGATGTCGGCACGTTCGCTGGCCGGCACGCCCGCGGCGGGCTCGTCGAGCAGCAGCACCTGCGGCTTGAGCGCCACCGCGAGCGCGATCTCCAGCAGCCGCCGCTTGCCATAAGGCAGCTCGCGCGTCGGGCTGCCGGCATGCTGTTCGAGGCGGAACTGCGTCAGCAGCGCCTCGCATTCGGCGGCGATGGCGCTGTCCGTGCCCATCGTCTGCCACCAGCGGTGCGCCGCACCGTGGCGGCTGGCCACCGCCAACGCCAGGCTTTGCAGCGGTGTCAGCGTGCCGAACAACTGGTTGATCTGAAACGTGCGCACGAGGCCGAGCGCAACACGTTTGTGCGGCGCCAGCGCGGTGATGTCGCGGCCCAGCAGTTCAACGCGGCCCGAACTGGGCGCCATCACGCCGGTGAGCTGGTTGATCAGCGTCGTCTTGCCGGCGCCGTTGGGGCCGATGAGCGCGTGGCGCGCACCCCGCCGCAGATCGAGACAGACGTTCTGCGTCGCCGTGATGCCGCCGAAGCGCTTCACAAGCGAATGGGTCCGCAGCACACTCTCAACCATGTTCAAGCTCATGTTCCGGCGTTGCCCGGGCCGCCTTGCCGCCGCCTTGTGTGCTGCGGCTGTCGGCGTCGCCTGCAGCGCTGCACCCGCCGCCAACGCCACGCTGCCCGCCGACGTGCGCGCGTTCAAGCTCAAGCGCGATGCCTGCGACCATTTCCGCGGCGAAGAACCCACCGACGAGGCGCGCGCCAAATTCCTCACCGACGCAATGCGCAAGAACTGCACCGGCACCGACAATGCGCTGAAGGCCCTGCGCCGGCGCTACGCCGGCAATGCCGCGGTGAGCGCCGCGCTGCAGGACTACGAAGACCAGGTCGAATGAACACAGGGGAGCCGGATGGCCGCGCTGCAGCAATCGGTAGGTGACAAGGGCGTCAACCGCAGCGCCGACGTGCGCACGGTGCAGACGCTGCTGAACGGGCATTCGCGCTGGCTGATGTTCAGTCCGTTGCCGGCCAGCGGCAGCCTCGGCGCCGACACGCTGGCCGCGCTGCGCAGTTTCCAGGCGCGCAGCGTGCCGCAGGCCGCACGCGGCCTGCTCGAACCGGGCGACGCCACCTGGCGCGCGCTGAACGCGGTGGTGCCTGACTCCGCCCTGTCGGGCGCGGCGTGGTGGGTGGCCAACCAGGCGCGCTACGTCAACAGCGCCGATGTCTCTGCGCTCGAGCCGCCGTTTGCCAGCCATGTGGCCAATTTCATCGCCGCGTTGCGCAAGGGCGGCGCCAGCGTGCACGTCAGCGCCACGCGGCGCAGCAAGGTGCGTGCCTATCTGATGCACTACTGCTGGGAGATTGCCCACGGCCGCGTGCGCGCCGAAGACGTGCCGGCCGAAACCGGCTGCGACATCGTCTGGGACCACGGCGACGATGCCGCGTCGCGGCGCGCGGCGTGGCAGATGGTCCGGCTCTTCAAGATCGCGTTCAAGCCGAGCCTGAAGTCGCGCCACATCCGCGGCCTGGCGATCGACATGAGCATCACCTGGAGCGGCACGATCAAGGTGCGCGACGCCGCCGGCAAGGAGTCGAGCCTGGCGCCGCCGGGCAACGACGCGAACACGGCGCTGCACAAGGTGGGCGCGAGCTACGGCGTGCACAAGCTGCTGAGCGACCCGCCGCACTGGTCCGACAACGGGCATTGACGCGGCCACTGTCATGCGCCGCCCCGCCGCCTGAACCACGACCACGGCTTGAACAGGCGTTCGCGCCCCACCAGCATCAGCAGCACCAGGAACAGGCCGATCCAGAAGTTCCAGTACTGCGCGGTGAAACTGGAGACGAAGTCGTGCAGCACCTTGAACGCCACCGCGCCGACGATGCCGCCCCACAGCCAGCCGGCGCCGCCGATCACCAGCGCCAGCAGCACATCGGCGCTGCGGTGGAATTCCAGCACGTCGAGCGACGCAAATGCCGTGGTCTGCGCCAGCAGCGCGCCGGCCGTTCCGGCCAGCGCCGCGCCCAGCGTGTAGACCGCCGCCAGGCGCGCGTTCACCGACAGCCCGATGGCCGACAGGCGCAGCCGGTTGTCGCGCAGCGCCTGCAGCGAATAGCCCAGCGGCGAATTCACCACGCGGCGCAGCAGCAGGAAGACGATGAACAGTACCGTGAGCGAATAGAACGACGCCACGCGCGCGCCGAGGTCGAACTCGAAGTGGCCGAGCAGCGGGCCCATCACCACGCCCTGCAGGCCGTCCATGCCGCCGGTGAGATCGTCGAACTTGTTGGCCAGCTCGAGCAGCACGAGCGCGATGCCCATCGTCACCATCAGCCGCGTGAGGTCGGTGCCGCGCACGATCATCGGGCTCGTCAGCAGGCCCAGCACGCCGCCCAGCGCGGTGCCCACCGCCAGGCCGAGCAGCGGGTCGGGCATCACGTGTTTCGCGAACAGCGCCGCGCCGTAGGCACCGACGCCGAAGTAGGCCGTGTGGCCGAGCGAGACGATGCCGGCATAACCGAGGATGAGGTCCAGCGAGAGCGCGAACAGCGCCAGGATCGCCACCTCGTTGATGAGCGCGGCGTGCGGCGCGAAGACCAGCGGCGCGGCCCACATCAGCAGCCACAGCAGCGCTTCCCACCAGCGCCAGCGCGCCGGCGCGCGCAGTCTCGCGGCGGCGCTCATCGGCCGCCTTCGCGCGAGAACAGGCCGTGCGGCCGCCACAGCAGGATCACGATCATCAGCACGTAGACGATGAAGGCGCCGAGCTTGGGCAGGTAGTACTTGCCCATCACGTCGGCCACGCCCAGCACCAGCGCCGCCACCAGCGGCCCGGTGAGCGAGCTGGTGCCGCCGACGGCGCAGACGATGAGGAAGTACACCATGAACTTGAGCGGGAAGGTCGGGTCCATGCCGAGCATGTCGGCGCCTAAAGCGCCCCCCAGCCCGGCGAGGCCCGAACCGAGCGCGAACGTCACCAGGAACACCCGGTTGACGGGAATGCCCAGGCCGGCGGCAACACGCGGGTCGTCCACCGCGGCGCGCAGCCGGCTGCCGAAGCGCGTGCGCGTCAGCAGCGCCTGCAGCAACAGCGTCAAGGCCACGCACAGCACGATGATGAACAGCCGGTACGCGCCCATGCCGAGCTGCCACGCGCCGTGGCCGAACTCGAAGCGGTGCAGGAACATCGGCGGCAACTGCACGTTCTGCTGCTGCGAGCCCATCACGTAGTCCACCGTCGCCACGGCCATCAAGGTCAGGCCGATGCTGAACAACACCTGGTCGAGATGCGGCTTGCCGTACATCGGCTTGTACAAGGTGCGCTCGAACAGCGCGCCGAGCGCGGCGGTGACGATGAAGGCAGCCGGCAGGCACAGCAGGAACGGCCAGTCCCAGCGCTGCATCAGCAGCACCAGCAGGTAGCCGCCGGCCATCGCGAAGGCGCCGTGCGCGAGGTTGATGAAGTTCATCAATCCCATCGTCACGGCCAGCCCGAGCGACAGCACGAACAGCAGCATGCCGTAGGCCACGCCGTCGAACAGCAGCGTCAGCATGCGCGGGCGCTACCCATCAAGGTCAGGCGCGGCGCGATCACTTGCTCTTGCCGGGATCCTTGACGGCCTTCTGGACGTCGAACTCGACGTTGTAGAGCTCGCCGCCCACCTTCTCGACCTTGCGGATGTAGATGTTCTGCACGATGTCGCGCGTCTGCGCGTCGATGTAGACCGGGCCGCGCGGGCTCTCGAAGGTCTGCCCCTTCATCGCGTCCAGCAGCGCCTGGCCGCCGGCGCCCTTGGTGGCGTCGAGTGCCTTGTAGATGATGCGCATGCCGTCGTAGCCGCCCACCGCCATGAAGTTGGGGCGGAACTTGTTCGCGGCCTCGAAGTCGGCGACGAACTTCTTGTTCAGCGCGCTCGGGTGCGCCGCCGAGTAGTGGTGCGAGGTGACGACGCCCAGGGCCGCGTCGCCCATCTGGTTGAGCTGGTCGTCGTCGGTGACGTCACCCGTGGCGATGAGCTTGATGCCGGCCTTGTTCAGCCCGCGCTCGACGAACTGCTTCATGAACTGTGCGCCCTGCCCGGACGGCAGGAAGACGAACAGTGCGTCGGGCGCGGCGTCGCGCACCTTCTGCAGAACGGGCGCGAAATCGGGGCCGCGCAGCGGTGTGCGCAGCTTCTCGATCACGGTGCCGCCGTTGAGCTGGAAGCGATCGGCGAAGTATTTTTCGGCGTCGTTGCCGGGCGCGTAGTCGCTGACCAGCGTGACGACCTTCTTGATGCCGTTTTTGGTCGCCCACTCGGCGATCGACACCGAGGCCTGCGGCAGCGTGAAGCTGCTGCGCACGATGAACGGCGACGCTTCGGTGATGGCCGACGTGGCCGCCGCCATCACGACCATCGGCGTCTTGCTCTGGGTGGCGATGGGTGCGGTGGCGAACGCGGTGGGCGTGATGCCGAAGCCGGCGAGCACCGCCACGTGCTCGTTGACCACCAGTTCCTGCGCCAGGCGGCGTGTCGTGTTGGGCACCGCGGCGTCGTCCTGCAGCACCACCTCGACGGTCTTGCCGCCGGCCTTGTTGCCGTGCTGCGCCTGCCAGAGCTTGACGCCGGCGTCGACCTGGCGCCCCGTGGACGCCTGCTGCCCCGTCATCGGCAGGATGAGGCCGATCTTGACGACGTCGCTCTGCGCCTGCGCGCCGAACACGGTGAAGGCCGCGGCCGCGGCAAGCAGACTCAGGTGGTGTCTTCGGGTTGTCATCGCTGTCTCCTGTTCTTGGGGGAAGGTCGTGGTGCGGAATTGTCGGCGGCGCGCCGCCTGCGGTCCGCCGGCACGAACTCTAGCTGCTATGCCGCTCCGGCATGCGAGCCCGCGTCAGGACGCCATGCCGAATCGATGACGAGCGCGGCGCCGCCGCGGCCGTCGGCAGCGCGTGAGACACAGGCGCACAGGCGGCGGTTGTCGCCCTTCTCGGCCGCGCTGAGGAAGACATCGCGGTGGTCGATCTCGCCCTGCAGTTCAACCACGTCGAGCGCGCACAGCCCGCATTCGCCGCGTTCGCAGTCGGACAGGGTTTCGACACCATGTTCGGCCAGCACCTGCAGCAGCGAGCGGTCGGCCGGCACCATGACGTCCAGCCCGTGGCGCGGCACACGGAGGCGAAACGGCTCCGCCGCCCGGTTGCCGCTGGAGCCGAAGGTCTCGAAGCGCAGCTTCGCCGGCGTGCGGCCGGCGCGCGCCCATGCCGCCTGCGCGGCCTGCAGCAACGGCACCGGGCCGCAGATCAGCAACTGCGCGTGCGGCGGCAGCGCGCCGATCTCGGCCTCAAGGTCCAGACGCTCGCCGTGCGCGTCGACGAAGGTCTGCAGCCGCGGCCCGAGTGCGGCGCGCAGCGCATCGGCGAACACCAGTTCGGCGTCGTCACGGGCGGCATAGAGCATGCGCAGCGGCGTGCCGCGCGGGGCCAGCGTCAGCGCCATGCCGAGCATCGGCGTGATGCCGATGCCGCCGGCCACCAGCAAGGTGTGCGGCGCCGAGACCGGCAGCTCGAAGTGGTTGTCCGGCCCGGCGATCTGCAGCGTGTCGCCCGGCTGCAGCGAGGCCATGAAACGCGAACCACCGCGGCCCGGCCGGGCGCGCTTGACGGCGATGCGATAAAGGCCGTCGGCCAGGCTGTGCTGCGGCAGGCCGACGAGTGAATAGTGGCGCACGTCGTCGCGCTCGCCCAGGCGAACTTGCACCCGCAGGTGGCTGCCCACCGTCCACGGGCGTGCGCCGCCCTCGGGCCGCAGATGCAGGCTGCGCACGCTGGGGCTCAGGTCTTCGGCGGCGGCCACGACGGCCGGCGTCCAACGGGTGTCGATCTTCATCGTCGTCGTTCGTGGGTTCAGCGGCGCCGCAACAGCCCGGCGCCGGGCACACGCGCCAGCGCCTGGCGGCTGGCCAGCGCTTCGCTCAGGTTCTGCTGCGCGATGCGCGCATGCTCGCGCATCAGCGCCTCGGCGCGCGCGCCTTCGCGCCGCTCTATCGCCTCGAGCACCGCACGGTGCTGCTGCTGCGCGACGACGAGGCCGTCGCGCGCCTGCGGGCCGGTGTTGCGCACCATCACGAAGCCGTTGGGCGATGCAAACGGCATCGCCGCCGCGCGCTCGACATGGCGGCGCACGACGTCGCTGCCGGCCATGCCGGCCAGCAGCGCATGAAAGCGCGCGTTGTGTTCGACGTAGCCGCTGAACGCCGCTTCGTCGAGCGCCGGCGCGGCCAGCAAGGCATCGATGGCGGCCAGGCACTCGCGCATCTCGGCCAGCAGCGACGGCAACACGCCACGCTCGGCCGCCAGCCGCGCCGCCAGGCCTTCCATCGTGCCGCGCACCTCGATGGCGTCGCGCACCTCGTTTTCACCGAAGGCCTTGACGACGAAGCCACCGCCCGGCAGCGCATCGAGCAGGCCTTCGTCGAGCAGCTTCTGCAGCGCCGTGCGCACCGGCGTGCGCGACACGCCCAGACGCTCCACCAGTGCGAGCTCGGGCACCCGTTCGCCGGGCGCGAGCTCACCGCCGACGATGAGCTCGCGCAGCCGGAGCTGCGCCTTCACGGTCTGCGACGCGTCGGCATCGGCCAGGGCAGCGGCCATGCTCAGGCCGCGCGCAGTGCGATGACGCGCCGCTCCCTGGCCAGCAGGCCGTCGATCAGGCGTCGCGCCCACATCGCGCCGGCGTCGATGTTGAGGTTGTAGAAGTCGTAGCCCGGGTGCTCGTCGATCGCACGCTGCTGCGCTTCGAGCACGCGCTCGTCTTCGCGGAAGATGCCGGCGACACCTTCGCGCAGTTCATGCGTCAGGCGTTGCTCATGCAGACTGTAGTTGCGCGCGAACGCCCAGAAGTAGTGGCAGCTTGTTTCGGTCTCGGGCGTGATGGTATTGAGCACGTAGCCGTTGACACCCTGGCTGCGGTCGCCCTGCGGCGCACCGCTGCCGACCGGCGCCACGCCGACGTCGATGGCCACCGTGCACGGCGCCTCGAAGCGGATGATCTGCCAGCGGTCCACCTTGCCTTCATAACCGCGTGCGCGGCGAATCTGCCCGCCCCAGAACGGCGGCGCCTCGATGTTCTCCATCCAGCGCGTGACGGTGGCGGTGCGCTCGCCATGGGTGGCGACGAAAGGCGCTTCGGCCACCGCGCGGTTGCCTATCGACGAGCCGTGCACGAAGGCCTCGTGCGTCAGGTCCATCAGGTTGTCGACGACGAGCCGGTAATTGCATCGCACCGGAATCATCTTGCCGTCGCCGGCCCACTCGGCGTCGTCGTTCCAGTGCAGGTCGGGGATCAGCGCCGGGTCGGCCAGGCCTGGGTCCCCGGGCCAGACCCAGATGAAGCGGTGGCGCTCGACGACCGGGAATGCACGCACGCAGGCCGACGGATTGATGGTTTCCTGCGATGGCATGTGTGTACAACGACCGTCTTCGTTGTATGCAATGCCGTGATAGCCGCAAACCACCTCGTCACCTTCAAGCCGGCCCAGCGACAGCGGCAGCAGGCGGTGCCAGCAGGCGTCTTCCAACGCCGCGGCGCGCCCGTCCTGCAGGCGATATAACACCATAGGAATGCCGCAGATGCGGCGCGCGAAGAGGCTGCGCGAGACTTCGACGTCGTAGCTGGCGGCGTACCAGGCGTTGAGCGGATACGTCGATGAGCCCAGGGTGGATGGCATGTTGCAAGCTTCCTTGTATACAAAAGGAATACTATGCAGCCACCTCCTAGCTCGATATGCGGGTTTTCCCGCGCATTTGTCCCGCGCGGCTTTCGCGCCCCTTTGCCACGCCCCTGCTCAGGCGTTCGCAGGCGCCGTCACATGCCGCTCGGCGTGCCATTCCAGCACCTTGCGGATGTTGCCCATCGAGATGTAGTGCGCGTGGATGAGGCCGAGGATGCCGTTCTTGTGCAGCTCCAGCACCTTGTCGTCGGCCAGCGCGTTCAGCTTGGCCTCGTCGATGACGAGAAAGCCGTCGAGCGAGAGCTGGCTGCCGTCGGGCAGGGTGGCGTCGTAGCGCATCTCCTGCAGCAGGTCGAGGTCGCGCAGCAGGCGACAGATGTTCTGCGTGCGCTGGATTTCGACCTCCAGCTTTTCGAGCTGGCCGACGATCTCCGTCATCAGCTTGGACTGCTCACCCTCGGGCGTGAACATCGGCTCGCCTTCGCTGCCGGCCAGCGCCGCGCAGGCGGCGTCGAAGCAGATCGCAAAGCGGTCGGGGCCCAGACGCTCCATGCGGCCGATGGCGAACGGGTACATGCGCACCACCGCGGGCATGTAGCGCGCACGCCATGTCGTGCCTTCGACAAAGAGGTTGCTCTCGGCCTGCATGCCCAGTACCGCCAGCGGCGCGATCTCGGTTTTGCCATCTTCGCCCGCACCGGCCTTGACGAAGACGATGGGATATTCACGCGCCGCGTCGCCGCACTCGACGGCGGTCAGGAAGACGGCATTCAGGCGCGCCGCCACAGACCAGTCGGTGATGGGCAGGCGCAGGCGCACGAAACGGTGGTCGTTGCGGTCCAGCGCAACCGGCTGCTTGTGGAGCAACGCATTGATCATGATTCTTCCTCGGGGTTTTCGGTGCGGCTGACGAGCACCTTGTCGACACGTTTGCCGTCGAGATCGACGACTTCGAAACGCCAGCCCTGCCAGTCCACGGCGTCGGTGGTCTTGGGCAGGCGGCCCAGCAGCAGCATCACCATGCCCGCCAGCGTGTTGTAGCGGCCGCGCTCCTCGTCGGGCAGTTCCTTGAGTTCGAGCCGGTCTTTCAGTTCGGGCACCGGAATCAGCCCGTCCATCAGCCAGCTACCGTCTTCGCGCCGCACCGCCCATGAGTCTTCGTCGGTGGGCGTGCCGAATTCACCGGTGATGGCCTCGAGCACGTCGCGCTCGGTGATCACGCCCTGCACCGCGCCGTATTCGTCGACCACGAAAACCAGCTCGGCGCGGCTGGCGCGGAAGTGCTCCAGCAGTTCCATGCCCGACAGCGTCTCGGGCACGAACACCGGCGCCTGCAACAGGGTGCCCAGTTCCAGCGCTTCGCCGCGCGCCAGCGGCTGCAGCAGGCTGTGCGCACCGACGACGCCGATCACGTCGTCCAGGCCGCCGCGGCACACCGGGTAGCGCGAATGGCCGTCGCCGCCGATCAGCGCCAGCACCTCGGCGGTGGGCGCATCGACATCGATCCAGACGATCTCGGCGCGCGGAATCATCATCGAGCCGATCTGGCGGTCGTCCAGGCGAAACACGTTGCGCACCATCTGGTGTTCCTGGCGTTCGATGACGCCGGCGTCCAGCCCCTCTTCCAGGCTGGCCGCGATTTCTTCTTCCGTCACCGCACGCGACGGCCCGCCGCGGATGCCGAGCACGCTGAGAATCGCGTTCGTGCTGGCCGACAGCAGCAGCACCAGCGGCCGCAGCGCCGTCGTCAGCCACATCATCGGCGGCGCCACCAGGCGGGCGACGATCTCGGGGTAGATCTGGCCCAGCCGCTTGGGCACCAGTTCGCCGAAGATGATGGTCAGCACCGTGATGATGACGACGACGAGCGCGGTGGCGGCAACGCTGGACGGACGCTCGGCGAAATGAAAGGTCGCCACCAGCCAGGCCGACAACGGCTGAGAGAACGCGTTCTCGCCGACGATGCCGTTCAAGATGCCGATCGACGTGATGCCGATCTGCACCGTCGACAGCCAGCGCGTCGGGTTCTCGTGCAGGTCCAGCGCCGCCCGCGCGCCCGGCTCACCGCTTTCCAGCATCACCTGCAGGCGCGCCTTGCGGCTGGCGGTGAGCGCCATTTCCGACATCGCAAACAGGCCGTTGAGAAGGATCAGGAAGACGAGAAGCGTGAGGTCCATGCGCGCCGCCACTGCGGTGCAGGGGCAGACGTTGTGAAGGAAGGGGAGCGTAGCAGAATCGCCGCATGATCTATCTCGTGGGCGACGTGCAGGGCTGCGACGATGCGCTGGGACGGTTGCTCGCCGAATGCAACTTCTCGCCGTCGCGCGACCGTGTCGTCGTGCTCGGCGATCTGGTCAATCGCGGCCCGCAGTCGCTGGCGGTTCTGAAACGCCTGCACGCGCTGGGCGACGCCGCCACCTGCCTGCTCGGCAACCACGACCTGCATCTGCTGGCGGTGGCCGCCGGTGTGCGGCAAGCGCAGCGCGGCGACACCCTGGCCGGCGTGCTGGCAGCGCCCGAACGCGAGGCCTGGCTCGATTGGCTGCGCCACCGCTGGCTGGCCGTGCACGAAAGCGGCTGGCTGTGCGTGCACGCCGGCGTGGTGCCGCAGTGGGATGCGCAGACGACGCTCGCGCTGGCCGGTGAAGTTGAAGCCTTGCTGCGCGGACCGGGCCTGGCCGACTTCCTGCCGCAGATGTACGGCAACACGCCGGCGCGCTGGAGCGCTGCGCTGCAGGGCGCGGAGCGCGCGCGCTTCATCATCAATACGCTCACCCGCATCCGCTTCTGCAGCGCCGACGGCACGCTGGAATTCAACACCAAGGATGGCGCCAAGGCCGCGCCGCCGGGCTGCTTCGCGTGGTTCGAGGTGCCGGGTCGGCGCAGCCACGGCGAAGCCATCGCCTTCGGCCACTGGAGCACGCTCGGCCTGATCGTGCGGCCCGACCTGCTGGCACTGGACACCGGCTGCGTCTGGGGCGCGCAACTCACCGCCGTGCGCGTGGACGGCGGCCGGCGCGACGTGCTGCAGGTGCCGTGCAAGCAGGCGATGAAGCCGGGCGGCTGACGCTTCAGCCCCGCACGCCGCCCTTGCTCAGCACGACGTGCAGCACCCGGTTGCCGGCCACGCGTTCGCTGCACTCGAAGCCGAGCGACGGCAGATCGATACCGGCGAGCAGCGCCTCGCCGCGGCCCAGCAGCGCCGGCCCCAGCGCGAGGTGCATCTCGTCGACCAAACCCGCCTGCAGGTACTGGCGGATCGTCGCCACACCGCCGCCGATGCGCACGTCGCGACCGGCGGCGGCTTGCGTTGCGCGCGCCAGCGCCTCATGGATGCCGCCGGTGACGAAATGGAACGTGGTGCCACCCTCCATCACCAGCGGCGCGCGTGCGTGGTGGCTGAGCACGAACACCGGCACGTGGTACGGCGGGTTCGGCCCCCACCAGCCCTTCCAGTCGTCGTCGGGCCAGGGCCCACGCACCGGGCCGAACATGTTGCGGCCGAGGATCCACGCGCCGACGCCGGCAAAGCCGCGCGCCGCAAAATCCTCGTCGACGCCGGTGTCGCCGCCGCCACCGCCGCCGCCGCCGCCGTGCATGGCCTGGAAGGTGCGTGTCGGGAACACCCACTCCATCAGCGCCATCCCGCCCACGCCCAGCGGGTGGTCCACGCTCTGCGCCGGCCCCGCGCTGAAGCCGTCGATCGAAACGCCGATGCTGCTGACCTTGACGATGCCCATGAATGACTCCGATGTCGATGTACTGACGCACGACGAACAAGTGTCGCCGCATTCGACCGCGCACCCCCGCGTCTAGAATCAAGACGCAGGAAGCGTGGCCGAGCGGTCTATGGCACCGGTCTTGAAAACCGGCGAGGGTTCGCGCCCTCCGTGAGTTCGAATCTCACCGCTTCCGCCAGGGCGCACCCAGCGCCGGCGGAGTGGCTCAACAAGGAACATTCATGATCGTCGAGCGCATCTGGACCGGCAACGCCTACCGCAACTACAACTACCTCATCGCCTGCCCGGAAAGCGGCGAGGCGCTGGCGATCGACCCGCTGGACCATGAGAAGTGCCTGCACCAGGCGCGGGTGCGCGGCTGGCAGATCACGCAGATCCTCAACACCCACGAGCACCACGACCACACCGGCGGCAATGCGGCGGTAGTGGCGGCCACCGGGGCCAAGGTCATCGCGCACCACCGCGCGGGCGGCGCCATCGCGGGCATGGACCGTGGGGTGAAGGGCGGCGACATCATCAAGGTCGGCCGCACGGTCGAACTCGAATGCATGGACACGCCGGGCCACACCATGTGCCACATCTGCCTGCGTGCGCATGGCGACAACCCGGCGCTGTTTTCGGGCGACACCTTGTTCAACGCCGGCGCCGGCAACTGCCACAACGGCGGCGACGTCGGCGCGCTGTACACGACGTTCGCGGACCAACTGGCACAACTGCCCGACAACACGCAGGTCTATCCGGGCCACGACTACATCGAGAACAACCTGCGCTTCACGCTCGCGCGCGAGCCCGACAACGCGGCCGCCGCGGCGCGCCTGCCCGAGGTGGCCGGCCACGATCCGGCCGGCGCCGCCGTCACCACACTGGCCGACGAGAAGCGTTTCAACACCTTCATGCGGCTGGGCAGCGCGAGCGTGATCCACACGCTGCGCGAAAGCTTCCCCGAACTGCCCGCCGCGCCCGACGCGAAAACGGTGTTCACGAAACTGCGCGAACTGCGCAACCGCTGGTAGCACGCAATGAGCCGACGCAGCCTCGATCTGGACGACACGGTCTACCACTACCTGGTCGCGCATTCGGTGCGCGAACACCCGGCGCAGGCGGCGCTGCGCGCGGCCACCGCATCACACCCGCGCGCCGGCATGCAGATCTCGCCCGAGCAGGGGCAGTTGATGGCGCTGCTGGTGAAGCTGATCGGCGCCCGGCGCACCATCGAGATCGGTGTCTTCACGGGCTACAGCGCGCTCACCGTGGCGCTGGCGCTGCCGGCCGACGGCCGCGTGCTGGCCTGCGACGTGAGCGACGAATACACGCGCGTCGGCAAGCCGTTCTGGCAGCAGGCTGGCGTGGCAGGCAAGATCGATCTGCGTCTGGCTCCGGCGCTGCAGACGCTGGACGCACAACTCGCCGCCGGCGAGGCGGGACGCTTCGACTTCGCCTTCATCGATGCCGACAAGACGAGCTACGACGCCTACTACGAACGCTGCCTGCAACTCGTTCGCGCAGGCGGGCTGATCACGATCGACAACACCTTGTGGGGCGGCAGCGTCGCACGCAAGGCCAGCGCCGACGATCAGGACACACTGGCACTGCAGCGGCTGAACGACAAGCTGCACACTGACGAGCGCGTCGATCTGTCGCTGCTGCCCATCGGCGACGGGCTGACGTTGGCGCGCAAGCGCGCCTGAGCGCCGGCTCCAGCATCCGCGCGGCCGTCAAGCTGCCGCGCGCACCACCGCGGCCACCCGGGCCGACGCCTGCGCCACGGTATCGCGCAGCCAGCGCTGCGCGGCGTCGACCTCGTGGCGGCGGTGCCATAACAAGGCCACATCGATGGCCGGCATCTCGAAGGGCAGTGCACGCACGGCCAGTTCACCCTGCATGGCCAGCGTGGCGACGAAGCTGCGCGGCAGCACGGTCAGCAGGTCGGACTGCGCGACGCTGATGCCGGCGGTGTAGAAGTCGTTCACCGTGATCAGAACGCGGCGCTTGCGGCCCACGCGCGCCAGCGCCGCGTCGACAAAACCACGCGGCCGGCCGCTGAAGTTCACGCGCAGGTGCTGTGCCGCGCAATAGCTGTCGGCCGTCAGCGCATGCGGCGCCGCCAGCGCATGGTCGGCGCGCATCACGCAGACGTATTCGCAGCTGTACAGCGGCTCCAGCGCCATCGGCGCCTCGGGGCCTTCGGCGGCCAGCGCCCCCTGCACCTCGGGGAAGAAGCCGACGGCGACATCGGCGCGCCCCTGCTCGAGCATCGCGCGCGGGTCGCGCGAGGTGAGCGCCGCGACGCGCAGGTCGACGCGCGCGCCCTGCTGCTGCAGCAGCGCCACCAGCGCCGGCACGAACAAAGCCGCGGTGGCGTCGGCCATCGTCAGCGTGAAGTTGCGCGCTTCGCTGCGGGCGTCGAAACCCTGGGGTTCGATCGCGTCGTGCAGATGGCCGAGTGATTCACGCACCGTCTGCCACAGCGTCAGCGCGTAGGCGGTGGGAGCCATGCCGGTGGGCGACGGCACGAAGAGCTCTTCGTTCATCGCCTCGCGCAGCCGGCGCAGCGCGTTGCTCACCGCCGGTTGCGTCATCGCCAGCCGTGCAGCCGCGCGGGTGACGTTGCGCTCCAGCATGACGGCATCGAACACCTTCAGCAGGTTCAGGTCCAGCGTGCGGAAGTTGGCATGGTGGGCACTCATCGTGGGCAGTTTGTCATTGGGCGCAAGGGCATTCGTTGCGGTGATGGACGCATTCCGAATCGCAATTGGTCAAGCTTAAGGGAAAACCCTAGGATTGCGTTCAGACGGGCTTTCGGCCCGCCCTCTGAAGAAGGGAAACGCCATGACAAACGCATCCATCACCGCCTTCCTGACCCCGGCGGCCACCGTAACACGCCGTGCCGGCGATGACGCGCGCACGATCACCCTGAGCGAACGTCTCGCCACACGCTGGGCGCTGTGGCGCCGCGCGCGCCGTGCCGCCCGTGAGGCTGCTGCGCTGCAGGCGCTGGCCAGTTCCTACGAGGCCACGTCACCGAACCTCGCCGCCGAACTGCGCGGTCTTCAGGCACGCGACCCGGCCCCGTGGTTTTGACCGGCGCCGAATCCCCCTCCACTGCACAGGATCCATCGTGAACCACCCCATCACTCTCGACATGGCGAGCCTGGCCTACCGCGGCGCTCCTGCCCGCCCTGCAACCCCTGCCACGACCCCGTCGCGCTGGCGCGCCGTGGCAGCCGCCATCTGGCGCTTCGCCGAGTCGTACGGTCATGCCCGCGCGGCGGGCGATCTGCACCGCCTGGCGAACGTCTACGAGACGTTCAACCCGGAACTGGCGACACGGCTGCGCGACGCGGCCGTCTGGCGCGACTGATCGGCCGTCAGTGCCTGCGCCCGCCTTTCCGCGCGGGCGCACATCGCGAAGCGTCGGCGCGCGCGAACTCGCTCAGCAGGCCACAGCTCGAACCGAGCTCGGCGAAGGGCATGGGCTTCGGCCCCTGCCGGCGGCCCGGCTGAAGCGAGCCTCGCCGGGCCGGGCTCAGCCGTGCTGCAGCAGACGCACCATCCAGAACAGGCCCCCGCTGCCGATCGCCAGCACGAGCGCCACGCTCAGCCAGGCCGAGCCCGAGCCTTTGCGCTTTTTCGGTGAACGGTACAGCGCTGCCGGCGGCGCGCCGATGAGATCGGCATACAGCGTGGAATCGGCAAACTGGCTGGGGCGCTCTTCGGCCGGCTCGGTGTCCCAATCGATGACCGTGACACCCTTGAACTTGCGCACCGAACGCTGGGGAGAAGACTGCTTGTAGACCATGCAGCGATTCTTGCGGCGCCCATGGTCGGTGCCGATCCCGTGGCCACGGGGTGAGCGTGGCATGAACGCGTGGCACTGTGAACAACTACCGCGCCCGTTGCAGGCATGCCGCCCGCGCCTTCAGCCGTGCAGGTCGCGCAGGCTGATCGCGCTGCCGGCGGCGTTGTGGCCCGCATCGCGCGGTAGTTCCCGCGGCATGTCGCGCGCCTGCACCTTCGCCGACCGTGAGCCCAGTTCGCCCTGCACCTCCAGCGCCGCCGGGGCCGCCGTGCCGAGCGCCGCATAGGCCGCCAGCAGCGCCGCGTCCTCGTCTTCATCGGGCGCCATCGCGCTTTCGATCGCCTGCGCCGCCAGCGCCGGCGGGTTCTCGAACACCGCGGCCGTGCGGTAGGCGTCGGCTTCGGGGTCGTCGTCCTGATGCTCGCGGTCGATCACGGCCACCGCCATCTTCGAGCGCAGACAGGCCAGGCCTTCGGGCGACCAGTTCGTGACCAGGCTTTCGAGCTGCTCCAGCGCATGCTGCAGCACGTTCAGCGGCACCTTGTACAGCGCGCGCCAACCCTTTTTCTCGAGCGCATGTTCGACGAAGGCCAGGTGGCGCAATTGCGAACGCGCCAGCGGTTCTTCATTGAGCACGCGGGCGAGTTCCTCGCGCGCCCGGGACAGTTCATGCGTGTCTTTGCTGGCCGCCTGTTCGGCACGGCTGGGTGGCTTGCCGGGCGGCTGGCACAGTCGGTCTTCAAGGACCAGACGCACCTTGCCGTCGCCCCGGCGCAATGCCACGTCGTGCCTGAAAAAGGCGCGCACCGCGTGGGTCAGGGGTGAGAACAGCGAGGACAGGGAACTCATCGTGCACGGATTTTCGGCGCCGGCGCAGCCCGACTTGAGGGCCGCGAGCGATTCAACTGTGAGCAGACGTTCGGCCCTCGGGCCGGCGGTCTTCAAGCCATGCAGGTGCGGTTCTTGCCGCTGCGCTTGGCTTCGTAGAGCGCTTCGTCGGCACGTTCCAGCGCCGCTTCCAGCATCTCGCCCGGGCGCCATGCGGTGACGCCGGCGCTGAAGGTCACGAAGACCTCTTTCTGGTCGTGCAGGAACAGGGCTTCGGTGAGCGAGCGCTGCAGCCGCGTCAACGCCTGCTGGGCGTCGGCCACCGGCGTTGCCGGCAGCAGCACGACGAACTCTTCGCCGCCGAAGCGCGCCAGATGATCCACCGGCCGCAGCCGTTCACGCACCGCGGCGGCCAGCGTCTTCAGCGCCACATCCCCCGCCGCATGGCCCAGGCTGTCGTTGAGCTTCTTGAAGTTGTCGATGTCGATGAGTGCAATCGCCAGGCTCGCCAGGCTCGCCGACCCGGCTGCCTCGGTCTCGGCGCGCAACGCACGCGCACTCTCGGCTTCGAAGGCCTGCGCCAGTCCGCGCCGGTTCGCCACTTGCGTCAAGGCATCGGTGGAGACTTCGTCGGACAGCTTGCGCAGCTCGGCCTCGAGTTCGCGCACCCGTTGTTCGAGTTCGTCCGCCTTCGCATGGTCATGGCGCAGACGCTGCCGCGCCTGGCCCACCAGCGCCTGCACGGCGCGGCTCTCGTCGACCATCTCGCGCACCACGCCGGCCAGGCTTTCCAGTGAATCGGCCTGCGCGATGGCCTCGGCGTGGCGGCCGACGCTGGCGTGGAAGCGGCCCGTGTGTTCGTCCAGTTCGCCCAGTTCGCCCAGCAGGCGCTGGATGAGCGACTTCAACGCGTCGCGCGCGGCATTGCGCTCGGCGCGCACACGTTGCTGGCGTTCGCGCGTTTCGGCCAGCAACTGGCTCGCCGAGCGCACCGCCCGTGCGTTGATGCCGGCGGCCAGCCGCGCCTGCAGGCTTTCGGCCTGGCCGCGCGTCCAGCTATCGTCCTCGGCCAGTTCGGTCAGCCCCTGGCTCAGTTCCTGGCACAGGCCGCCGAGCTCGTCGATCAGGTGGTGGCGATGCGCAAACAGGCGCCGCGCGCGCTGGCAGACCTCGTCGATCGCGGCCAGGTGTTCGGCCGTCGGCCCGTCGGCCGCCACCGCATCGGCCAGCGTCGACAGGCGGTCGGCCAGATCGGCGGCGCGCGCCTCGTCGGCCGGCAGCGCCGCGCGCACCGTGGCCTGCAGTGTGTCGACCAGCGGCGGCCAGGGCGCGCCAGCGGCTGACGCGGGCAGCGCCGCGGCCGCGGGCGTGTCCATCGCCGCGCCGGCATCGCCCACGCTTTCGCCTTCGCCCTCGTCGTCATGCGCCAGCGTGTCGGCCGCGCGGTCGCCGTCCCAGGCCGTCACCAGCGATTGCAGGCGCTGCTGCAGCCGCTGCAGGTCACCGCGGCTGCTGTCGAGCACACGCTGCAGGCTTTCCTTCTTGCGCGCGGGAGTCCACTGCTGGCTGCTGCGTTCGAGCCCGCGCATGAGTTTTTCGACCAGCAGCGCCCACACCGGGCCGAGCGTCTTGTTGTCGTTGCCTGCCGGCGCGTTCTGGCCGCCTTCTTCAGCGTAGGCACGCGCGTAGTTTTCGGGCGTGGGCTCGAGCTTGGCCATCGCCAGCCGGCGCAACGCACCCTTGGCGACCTGCGCCGGAGCGGCCGATGACATGCGGCCGCAGCGTCAGAGCAGGCGGCCGCCGGCCGCGCGCCCGAGGTCGGCACCGAACTCGAGCTCGCTCGCCTGGCCGATCCACGGCGCCTGGCGCGGCAGCACGGTCTGCAGCAGCCACGCCTCGAGGTCGTCGGCCGGAATCGGGCGGCTGAACAGGAAACCCTGCATCGCGCCGCAGCCCAGCCGGTGCAGCACCTCCATCTGGCGCAGCGTCTCCACGCCTTCGGCGATGACACGCAGGCCGAGCGCGCGCGCGAGCGCGATGATGGCCTGCACCACGGCCGAACTCTGCGGCGTGATGCCGAGGTCGCGCACGAAGCCGCGGTCGATCTTGAGCTCCGAGATCGGCAGCGTCGTCAGGTAGGCGAGCGACGAATAGCCGGTGCCGAAGTCGTCGATCGCGATCTCGACGCCGATCTCGTTGAGCCGGTGCAGCGCCGGGATCACGTCCTGCAGGTCTTTCATCAGGCTGGACTCGGTGATCTCCAGCATGATCACGCGGTGCGGCACGTTGAACGCGGTGACGCACTGGTGGATGTGTTCGATGAGATCGCTGCGCGAGAACAGGTTGCTCGGCAGGTTGACGGCGATCGAATCGCTGAAGCCGAAACTGGTCTGCCACGCCTTGGCCTGGCGTGCCGCCTCACGCAGCGCCCATTCGGACAGCGGCACGATGAGCCCGGTTTCCTCGGCCAGCGGGATGAAGTCGTTCGGCGGCACCAGGCGGCCGTTGCGGTTCCAGCGCATCAGCGCCTCGGCGCCGACCATGCGCGCCTGGCGCACGTCGATCTTGGGCTGGTAGTGCAGCACCAGTTCGTGGCGTTCGATCGCCTTGTGCAGCGCCGTTTCCAGCTCCAGCTTCTCGCGCCCCTGGCCCGCGAGCTGCGAGCTGTAGACGGCGCTCGCGTTGCGGCCCTGGTTCTTCACCGAGTACATCGCGACATCGGAATTGCGGATCAGGTCGGCCACCGTGGCGCCGTCGCGCGGGAAGATCGCGACGCCGACGCTGGCGGTGACGAAACACTCCTGGCCGCTGACGAAGATGGGCTCGCGCATCACTTCCAGCACCCGCTGCGCGACACGCGCGGCGTCGTCGTCGTCGCCCACCTCGGGCAGCAGCGCGACGAACTCGTCGCCGCCCAGGCGCCCCACCGCTTCCAGCGAACGGTGCGAACGCGAGCCGGCGGCTTCGAGTGCGCCTTCGAGGATCTGGTCGCTGTGGCGCACGCAGCCGCGCAGCCGGCGCGCCACTTCCATCAGCAGGTCGTCGCCGGCCGAATGGCCCAGCGTGTCGTTGATGATCTTGAAGCGGTCGAGGTCGATCAGCAGCAGCGCGAACTGGTGCTGCAGCCGGCGCGCGTGCTCAAGCGCACGTTCGGCGCGCCAGATGAGCTGGCGCCGGTTCGGCAGCCCGGTCAGCGCATCGAAGTTCGCGAGGTGGCGGATCTTGTCCTCGGCGATGCGGCGGTCGGTCACGTCCTGCACGATGCCGGTGTAGCCGGCGCCGTGGCCGTGGTCGTTGAACTCGGGTTCGGCCTCGACGTGGATGATGCGCTGGCGGCCGTCCCAGAGGTGGATCGGTACGTCGGTGGCCAGCACCGAGCTGTGGCGCAGCACGTCATGCAGCAGGCGCAGGAATGCGCGCCGGTCATCGCGCGGCACCATGCGCAGCAACTGGCGCAGGCTCACGCGGTCGGGCGGGCCGAAGCCGAACACGCGCAGGCCTTCGGGCGACATCGCGAGCCCACCTTCGGCGCGCCGCCAGTCGAAGCTGCCCATGCGCGCCAGATCCTGTGCGCGCCCGAGCTTGGCCTTGCTGCGCTCGAGTTCGATGCGCGTGCGCGACGCCCGCAGCAGGTATTGCAGGCGCCCGGCGAGCAGGCTCCACTGCGTGGCCTTGACGTAGAAGTCGGTCGCCCCGGCCTGGTAGGCGCGCGTGATCGATGCGTCGTCGTCAAGCCCCGTGAGCATCAGCACCGGCACGTTCTCGAAACCGGCCATCTTGCGCAGCGCGCGGCAGGTGGCGAAGCCGTCAAGGCCGGGCATCAACGCGTCGAGCACGATGATGTCGGGTGTCCAGTGCGCCAGCAGTTCCAGCGCGCGTTCGCCGCTGGAGGCTTCGGTGATCGCGAAGCCGCGCCCGCGCAGCGCCACCGCCGTCATCAGCAGGTTGACTTCGTCGTCGTCGACGAGCAGCACACCGGGCTGCTCCGGCAGGCCGGCATCAGAGAAGGAAAGCGGCGCAGTCATGGATGGCTGGTTCAGGTTCGCAGCATAGCCCGAACGGCTGCCAGAGCCCGTTCACCCTCCGACAACAAATTCTCGAGCCGCGCCCCGATGTCGGCGGTGTCGCCGGTGCGCACCATGCGCTCGACATCACCGCAGCAGGCCGACAGCGCGAGCGCACCGACGCTGGCCGACGACGACTTGAGCGTGTGCGCGATGTGGCGCGCGGCTTCCAGATCACCGCGGTCGCGCGCCTCGACGGTCTGCGTCATCAGGCGCAGCAGGGAACTCTCGAAAGTGCGCATCACACGCAGCAGGACGCCGTGGCGGCCGTCCGGGTCGAGCTCGCGCAGCACCGCCAGGGCCTTTTCGTCCAGGATCAGCGGTGCAGCGGCGGATGAGGTGGGTTTGGCGTTCATCGGCAGGCGCCCCCCACGCCGGCGCACGCAGTGGCTGTGCACGCATTCACAACGAGGAGGCAAAGCTTCACGGTGGAGACATTTTCGCAGACGCTCGACGGCAGCGATTGAACGGCACTGCACGCTGTTTCGGCATCTGCTGACGCGACTTGAGCGCGTGCCTGCGAAACCGCGCTGGGGCGCGTCCGTACAATGCGGCCCATGCAAGGATCCTGCCCGCCGCGCCCGCGCGTCCGCGGCCCGTGGCTGGCAGCGTTGCTGCCGTTGTTCACGCTCGCGGGCTGCGCCGATGCCGCGGCCGGCGCACCGCCCTGGGCCTTCGGCGGCGGCGCGCTGTGCGTCGGCGTCGGGCTGGGTTACGTCATCGGCCATCTGCGCACGCACCAGCACACAGCAGCCGCATTGCGCGCGGCGCGGCGCGAGGTGCACGAACTGGCCGCGCTGCTGGACAGTTGGTCGTGGCGCAGCGATGCGCAGCACCACCTGCAGCGTCTGCAGCCGCCCGCCGGCGCCACTCCCCAACAATGGGCACGCGCCGCGACCAGCGGCGCGCTGATGTGGGAATGTTTCGAGAGCGCCGTGCCGGGCGACGATGGCGGGCTGCGCGCGCGGCTGCAGGCGCAGCAGCCGTTCGGCGAGCTGGTGGTGCGCCGCATCGACGATGGCAGCCGCTGGCTGCTGCGCGCCGCGCCGTGTTTCGACGATGCAGGTGCCTTCGCGGGCTACAGCGGCGGCGCGCGCCCGACGGCCGAACACGACACGCTGCGTGCCGACCAGCAGGCGTTGCAGGCGCTGCTGCCGAGCCTGGAGGTGCCGGTGCTGCTGGCCACCGGCGACGGCAGCGCCACCGGCTGGCAACTGCGCCACGCCAGCCCGGCCGCACGCCGGCTGCTCGATGCGGCCGGCGGCGATGGTGAAGCCGGCGAAGCCGCCTGGGCCGACGTGCTGGCGCTGTTGCCGCCGGCAGTGCGCGAGGCCGTCGCCCAGTCGCGCGCCGACGGCAGCGGCGAATACGAGGGCTGGCTGCTGCGCCGCTTCGCCGCCGATGCGCAGGCCGGCGGCGCGGGGCTGCTGCTGCTGAAGGCGGCAGCGGCCGACACCGACGCCGCCGGCGACGAAAGCGCCTCGTTCAGCTTCACCGTCTCGCACGACCTGCGCGCGCCGATCCGTGTCGTCGAAGGTTTCACGCGCATCCTGAAAGAAGACTACGGGCGCCAGATCGACCGCGTCGGCAACGACCATCTCGACCGCGTGCTGGCCGCCGCCGCGCGCATGAACCACATGATCGATGCGCTGCTGACGCTGGCCAAGCTGTCGCAGCAGCCGCTGGCGCGCCAGCCGGTCAACCTGTCGCAACTGGCCACCTACGTGGCCGATGATCTGCGCCGCTCGGCGCCCGACCGCGTCGCCGAGTTCGAGATCGACCCGACGCTGCACACGAACGGCGACCCGACGCTGCTGCGCCTGGTGCTGGAGAACCTGCTGGGCAACGCCTGGAAATACACCGCGCGCTGCAAGAAGGCGAAGATCGTCTTCGGCAGTACAACGCACGAAGGGCGGCGCGCCTATGTCGTGCGCGACAACGGCGCCGGCTTCGACATGCGTTCGGCCGAGCGCCTGTTCGGCCTGTTCCAGCGCCTGCACAGCGCGAACGATTTCCCCGGCACCGGCGTCGGTCTGGCGTCGGTCAAACGCATCGTGCGCCGCCACGGCGGCGAGGTCTGGGCCGATGCCGAGCCCGGCCGCGGCGCGGCGTTCCATTTCACGCTGCGCGAGTAAACACGCCACAGCGCGCCGTTCAGCTCGAACGCGCCAGTTCCTCGATCGCCGCCAGCAGCCTTTCGGCCTGCGCGCTTTCGTTCAGGCCGTGTTCGGCGGCCATGCGCTGCAGGCGCTGGCGCGCGTCGCGCCGCGACAGCGAATGGCGGTGCATCAGCACGCCGACGGCCAGCGGCACGGCGTCGTCCGGGGTCTCGTTGGCGGCCACGGGCGCCGGCGCCGCGACCACCGCGCCGGCCTGCGAGCGCAGGCGCAGAAACGCCGCCTCGACGGTGGGCACGATCTGCCCGACATCCAGCGGCTTGACCATGTAGGCCACCGCGCCCAGCGATTCGACCTGCGCGATCGTCGCCGCGTCGGCGAACGCCGACAGGAACATGAAGGGGATGTGGCAGACATCGCGCAGGTATTCGGCGACGTCGAAGCCGCTCTTGCCTTCCATGCGGATGTCCAGCAGCGCCAGTTCGGGGCGCTGCTGGCGCGCGATGAGGATGGCGTCGTCGCCGTTGTCGGCATCGATGACCTCGTAGCCGGCCTGCGACAGGCCGTGGGTGACGGTCGCCAGCACCAGCCGGTCGTCGTCGACCACAAGAATCCTGCCTTTTGACGAAGCCATAACCGCTTATTGTGGCGCAGTCTCGTCGCGCCGCACGCTGGGCGCTCGCAGCTCGACACCGGCCAGCACCTCGTCGCCCTGCTGCGCCAGCGTGAGCGTCGCCGTGCGGCGCGGCAGCAGCGCACGCACCAGGCCCAGGCCGCTGACGCCGCCGGGCACCTTCGCGAGATCAAAACCTTCACGCAGCGTGGCGCGGTTGTGGATCTCCAGCCGCACCGCGGCCTCACCACCGCCGATGCCGGCGACGCTGCAGCGCACGTCGCCGCCGGCGGCGTGCTTGACCGCGTTCGTCAGCAGTTCGTTGACGGTGAGCGCGATCGGAATCGACTCGGCCTCGGGCAGCAGGTAGGCGGCCGCGCCATCACGCGCTTCGAAGGTGATGGTGCGGCCGAAGGTGCGCTGCACCGACTGCGTGATGGCCTCGATCACCTTGGCCAGGCGCAGCGGCCCGCCGCTGCCGACCTGCAGGCCGTAGACCTGTGCGATCGCCTGCACCTGGCTCACGGCTTCGGACAGCACGGTCGCCATCTCCGGATGGCGCGCCGCGTTCTGCTGCAACAGCCCGGCCACGCCCTGCAGGTTGTTCTTGATGCGGTGGTGCACCTCGCGCACCAGCACTTCGCGCTGCGCGATGGCGGCCTGCAGCCGCGCCTGTTCGGCGGCGCGCTGCTCGGTGACGTCGCTGGCCACCAGCAGCAGTTGCGGCACGCCGTCGCCACTGCCGGGCAGCGGCACGATGCGGGTGTCCCAGACGCGCGGCGCGGCGTGGCCTTCATCGCCCGGCTCGGGCGTCTCATGCAATTCGTGGCTCTGCGATTCGGCGCCCGCCGCCGCCGCGTGAAGCCATTCGGCCAGCGCCGCCGCCTTCGCCGGCGGGCAGCAGTCGGCTGGCGTGCGGCCCAGCACCTGCTCCAGCGGGCGCGCAAAAAACGCCGACGCCATCTGGTTGAGCTGCAGCACGCGCAGCGACGCCGCATCGACGAGCGCGATCGCCACCGGCGCGGTGGCGATCACGCTCTGCAACGAGGCCTGCGCCTGCGCGATGGCCACTTCGGCGCGGCGCCGGCGTTCGATGTCCAGCAGCGCAAACGTCAACTGGTCGTGGCCGGTGACGACGGCGTTGCCGACGACCCAGAACTCGCGCCCGTCGCGCGCCTTCAGCCGGCATTCGAAGGTCTCGGCCTCGCCTTCCTTCAGTCGCTGCAGATAGTCGCTGCGTCGCAGCGGATGCTCGGCGGCGTCGAGCGGCGCGACGATGGCGATCGGCTCGCCGACGAAGTCGGCCAGCTCGCCGGCGAACATGCGGCGCGCCGAGCGGTTCATCCACTCGATGCCGTTGTCCGACACCGTGACGATGCCCACCAGCACCGAGTTCAGGATCGCGCGCGTGCGCTCGGCCTGCACCGCGAGCGACTCGCGCGCGCGCCGCCGTTCGTCGACATCGACGAACGAGCAGATGACGCCGGCGTCCGGATCGTCGGTCTCGACCGGGCGCACCGCCACCTGCACCCACAGCAGGCTGCCGTCGCGCCGGCGCAGCCGGCGTTCGCCGCTGAAGCGGCCGTGGCTGCGCAGCGCCTGGGCGATCTGCGCCTCGAACGCGACACACTCGCGCGCGCTCTCGTAGAGCTCGGCGCCATCCAGCAGCGTCAGCTCGGGTATCGCATAACCGGTCAGGCGCGACATCGCCTGGTTCGCGCGTTCGATGCGCGCGCCGCGCAGGTAGGCGATGCCGACGTCCGACAGGCTGAACATCAGTTCGCGCTCGCGCAGCAGCGTCTCCAGTTCGACCTGCTGCGACTTCAGGCGCGAGACGTCGGTGAGCACGGCCACCGCCTCGATCTCGTCGCCGGCGGGCTCGGCGCGCCGCACCGACAGCGAATACCAGACCGTCTGACCCGGCTCCCGGCGATCGGGGCGATCCGCGCCCGGCGGCTCGCCGATGCTGAACTCGGCTTCGTAGGGCCGGTTCTCCGCCAGTGCCGCGCTGGCGTCCGCGAGCAGCGTGCTGGCGCCGCTGAGGCCGTTGCGCTCGCCGAAAACCTCTTCCAGCGAAGCCCCGGCGGCGGCGCCGGGCGCGAAGCCCAGCATGCGCTCGAAACGCCGGTTGCAGCGCACCAGCAGCGGCCCGCGCAGGTAGGCGATGCCGGCGGTGGAGCCGTCGAGGATGGTCGTCAGCTCGCGCAGAAGCTGTTCGTTGCGGTTGCGGGCCAGTTCCTGGTCGGTGACGTCCAGCGTCACCACCGAGGTCGTGCGGCCACCGGCCAGCGCGCCGGGCTCGACGCGCGTCAGCAGCCAGCGCGGGCCGAGTTCGGGATGGCGCACCGCGTAGCGCACTTCCGTGCGCTCGCCCTGGCGCAGCGCGCGCTGCAGGCGCTCGTATTCCGGCAGCGATTCGGGCTCGACGAGCTCGCGGCTGATGCCCTGCAGGCTGTGGTTGGCGCGCGGGCTCGCTGCGGCGACGGCGCCCGGCGCCGAGCGCCGTTCGGGGATGAGCCAGCCGCGCGCCGGGTCATAGGTGGCGACACCGACGCTGGCGGTGTCCATCAGCATGCCCATCTCGAGCTGCGCAAGATCACGTTCTTCTTCCGCGCTGCGGTCCACCACCACCGCCATCACGCGGTGCTGGCCCTGTTCGGTGGCCCAGCCGCACAGGCGTGCGCCGAGACGGCGGCGCCGGCCATCGGGCAGCAGCACCGAGACCTGGTTCTCGATCGGGGGGGCGCCGGGCGCGAGGTCGGCGCGCGGGCCGTCGTCGGTCCACGCCAGCAGCGCCTGCAAGTCGGCCCCGGCGTCGCCGAGCATCACCGGCACGCGTTCGACCAGGGCTTCGAAGGCCGCGTTGCTGCGCACCACCAGGCCGCTGTGGTCGTAGACCAGCATGCCCGCGCGTGCCAGCTCGAACCACTGCAGCGCTTCGTCCTGCGCGCGCCGCGCATGTTCACGCGCCCGCTGTTCGGCCGTGTTGTCCTGCAGGATCACCAGCCACAGCGCGGGTTCGCCGGCCGCGGCCAGGTTCTGCGCCGCGGGCGTGAACCAGCGTTCCTGGCCGTCGGCGTCGAGCAGGCGACGCTGCGTGGGCACCGGGGCCAGGCCGAGCGTGTTCGCCACCGTCGCTTCGGCGCGCGCCGCGGCGTTGCTCTCGCGGTCCTCGGGCGGTTCGAGTTCGGCCGGGTCGCGGCCGAGCAAGGACTCGCGGCTGTAGCCCGTGAAGTCGACGTAGGCGTCGTTGACGTCGATGAAGCGGTACTGCTCGTCCTGCAGCGCCACCACGAAGGGCGAGGCCCACAGCACCGTCAGCAATTCGCGCAGCCGCGCCGGCGCCGGATAGCTTGCGGGCGTGCGAAGCGCCGCCGCGGTGGCCGCCTGCGCCAGCACGCGCAGCGAATGGCCGCCGGCCAGCGGGCGCAGACTCAGGCGCAGCGTGCGGCCGTCGGCGGCGAAGATCAGCGTCTCGGCACGATCGTCGGCAGCGCGCGCGCGTTCCAGCCACTGCACGCCGGCGGCGCCCAGCAGGCCGGCGAGTTGTGTCGCGCTCTGCCCCGGCTCGCAGTCCAGCAGCCGCAGCGCGGCCTGGTTGCACACGCGCAGCACGCCGCTGGCGTCCAGCCACAGCAGCGCGTCGCTCGTGTCGTCGAGCAGCGCGGCCAGCAGCGCCGGTGATGACGACGCTGCGGCGTCCATCACGGCCTGTTGACGCTACGGGAAGGCACGTCGACAGGCCCTAGTCGAGCGCGCGCGCTGCCGCCAGGGCGGCCAGCAGCGCGCGGTTGACTTCACCCGGCACCATGAAGAGTTTTTCGGTGCACTCGCGGATGTCGAACAGCGACTCCTGTTCGATCGCGCGCACGAGTTCGAGATAGGGCTGGAACGGCCCGCTCTCGTCGAGCAAGGCCTGGCGCACACGCTCGGGCACCGGCACGCTCTTGAACAAGTCTTCGAACGGCTGTTGCAGCAGCCGGTCGAGCAGCGAAAAGATGCCGCAGATGAACATCTCGCCGCGCATCTCGGCGTCGCCGTTGCTGCGCACCAGCTCTTCCATCAGCAGCCCGCGGCGCACGGCGGCGAACATCACCGGCTTGGCATTCGCGTCCTTGGTCGACGAGGCCAGCAGCAGCGCGAGCCAGCGCTTCAGGCGCTGGTAACCCAGCATCATCAACGCATGGCCGAAGGAGTTGATCTCGACCGACAGCCCGAAGGCCGGCGAGTTCAGATAACGCATCAGGCGGAATGCCAGCGTCGGATCCTTCTTCAGCACCGCCTCGAGCTGCGCCACCGGCGCTTCCTTGTCGACGCCGCTGACGAGTTCGAGCACGACCTGCACATCCTGCGGCACCGAAGCGCGGCCGGCGGCACGCACCACCGGGTCGTCGATGGGCCAGCCCAGCGTGGCGATGGCGCCCTGCTTGAACGCCTGCTCCACCGCCGCCAGCGTGCGCACGCCCGACTGCACGGTGCTGATGTCGCGCACGCTGGCGGCGACATCGCTGTCGACGACGGCGTGGCTGAAGCAGGCCATCAGATCGGCCGCCAGCGGTGCCGCCGGCCGCCCCTTGACGAGCAGCGTGCAGCCCTCGGCGTGCAGCGCCTTCAGCGCCGCCGCGTGTTGGGGATCGGCCGCCATGAAGGCCGGCACCTCGATCATCTGGTGCGCGCCCGGCTCGGCCGCCATCAGGGCCTGCAGCAGCGCTTCGCCGGCGACGTTCAGCGACACCGGCTGCAGCGCCGCCGATGCGGCGCGCGCCTTCACCGCCGCCGGCTCCAGCGGACGCAGCGAGAGTTGCAGCTTCGGCGCGCTGTCGCCGCCCGGCCAGACCTCGGCCAGTGCGGCCTGCAGCGCAGCGACATCGGGCACTGCGTCGGGGCGCTCGGGGAAGATCGTCAGGCGGGTCGCGATCACCGCGCGCTGGCGGTCGATCAGCGGGCTGTAGCCCAGCACCAACTGGGACAGGATCGGGTGGTCTTGCATGGGCCGTTTCAGGCGCGGGCAACGCCGGGGAAGGAGAACAAGCGCGCGTCAGGCGCTGAGGTACTGGAACAACGACAGGTGCTGCACCGTCGCGTACGTCTTCAAGGCCGCATCGTAGCCGCTTTGCTGGTTCTGGAAGTCCGAGATCGCCTGCACCATGTCCAGGTCCTCGGCGTTCGAACGCTCGGTCTGCGCGGCGAGCTTGGTGGCCGAAATCTGGTTCTCCAGCGAATCGGTGCGGTTCAGCGTCGAACCGGCGGTGGTGCGCGCGGCCAGCAGGTTGGCGGCGACGGCGTCGACGTTGCTCAGCCCGGTGCTCACCGTGGCCTTGATCGCGTCGCCGCCGCGGCCGGGGGTGCGCAGGTCGCCGATGATGCCGTCGAGCACGCTGAACACCGACAGCGCGGGCTGGCCGTCAACCGGGTTCGGTGCCTGCAGCCAGGTCTGGCCGCCGTCCACCGTCATCGGCAGCGATTCGCTGGACGGCACCATGGTCTGGCCGCCGGCGCCCTGGTAGACGACGCCCGCCGGTGTGTCGACGAAAGGCGGCGCCTGCGTGCCCTGGCCGCCGAAGAGGTAGGTGCCGGCGCCGTCGGTGCGGTTGGCGATGGCGAGCAACTGGTCGCGAATGCCCTTCAGCGAGGTGGCCAGCGTCGCGCGGTCGGAATCGCTGTAGCTGCCGTTGCCGGCGTTGATCACCGCCTCGCGCGCCTGTTGCATCAGCTCGCCGGCGTCGCCCAGCGCGCTTTCGGTCTGCGTCGTGACGTTGCGGCTGGCTTCCAGCGCACGCTGGTCGGCTTCGCTGCGCACCATCGCCGCCAGTGCCCGCTCGGCGCGCGCCGCTGCCACCGGATCGTCGCTGGCCACGGTGACGCGCTTGCCGCTGGTGAGCTTGTTCTGCGCGTCGGCCAGATCCTGCTGCCGGCTCTGCAGGTTGCCGATCGAGGTTTCGTAGGCCTTGGCCGATGTGATTCGCATGCTCATGGGTGCACTCAACTGGAGGTGGTCTGCAGCAGCGTCTCGAAGATGCTCTGCGCGATCTGCAGCACCTTGGCCGCGGCCTGGTAGCTCTGCTGGAACTGGATCAGCCGCGCCGCCTCTTCGTCGAGGTTGACGCCCGACACTGCGCTTGCGGCGTCGCCGGCCTGCGATGCCATCGCGGCCGAGGTCTTGGCCGCCGTGTTCGCGGTCTGCACCCGCACGCCGATGTCGGCCAGCGCCGAGGCATAGGCGTCGGTGGCGGTGACGCCGCCGCTGGTGCTGCCGTCGGCCAGCGTTGCCTTGCCCACCAGCGCGGCATCGCGCAGCGAGGTCAGCGCGAGCGCATTGCCGTTGTTGGTGGCGATGTAGGCAGCCTGGGTGGGCGCCACGGTCAGCGTGTCGCCGTCGCGCGGCACGCCGGCGAGATTGAGCGAAAAGCCGTTGATGTCGTCCGGCGGCGTCGGTATCGGCTGCCCGGCCTGCCAGGTGCCGGTGCCCGACGACAGCACGTTGTTGTCGTCGTCGACGAGCTGCCAGGTGTAGTCGCCGCTGTCGCCGGTGAAACTGATCTGCGCCGTGCCGGCGGCCTCGGGCGGCAGGCTGTTCATCGTCAGCGACGCGATCGCCGCAGTGCCGGTGTTGGTGCTGGTGGCGGTGGCCGTCAGCGGCGACGCGGCCGCGAGGTCGCGCGGGTCCTGCAGCAGCGCGGCCATGCCGGCGGCGGCCTGCGCCACCGGCTTGAGCAGAAAGCGGTCGGTGGCGGACGGCGGCGGGTCGCTGATGTCGATGCGCATGCCGTCGACGACATCGCCGCTGGCAATGCTCATCACCAGCGGCGGCGTCGACAGCCGTGTGAGCTGGTAGACGCCGTCGGCACCGCCGGGGTCGGCGCGCAGTTCGTAGTTCGCCGCCGTCAGCGCAGAGGCATCGGTGACGGTCAGCGCGACGCTGGCGACGTAGGCGCCCGAACCGTCCTTCGTATTCGTCGTTGCCGGCACCGCCTGCGGCGCGCCGATCGCGAACAGCGGCTTCGAGGCCACGCCGCCCAGCGGCTGCTGCAGGCTCACGCCCAGCATCTGCTGCTGGTTGACGGCCGAGCCCACCGCCGCGGCCAACTGGCCGATGAGGTTGCGCCCCTGCACGAGGTCGTCGTTCTGGAAACGCAGCAGCCCGGCGATGCTGCCACCGCCGAGCGTGCCGCTGTCCATCTGGCGCAGCGTGCCGTTGTCGTTGAGCGCGATCGCCGAACGCGACGGATCGTCAGCGTCCTGCGTCACCTGCAGTTGCGCGGCCTGGTTGCCCAGCACCAGGCGCTGGCCGCCCGAGATGAAGACACCCAGCGAGCCGTCGTCGGCCGGCACCGTGCTCACCTGCACCAGCGAGCTGAGCTGGTTGATGAGCTGGTCGCGCTGGTCGAGCAGGTCGTTCGGCGCCTGGCCCAGGCCGTTCAGCGCGGCGATCTGCTGGTTGACCTGGGCAATGCTGTTGGCCAGGCCGTTGACCTGGCTCACCGAAGTGCGCAGGTCCGAGCTGACGCCGGCCTGGATGCTGTCGAGCTGGTTGGACGCGCTGTTGAACATCGTCGCCACGTTCTGCGCATTCGCCAGCACGGTCTGCCGCGTGGCGCTGTCCCCGGGCCGGCTGGCCAGGTCGGACATCGAGTTCAGGAACTGGTTGACCGTGTAGCCCAGGCCGCCCTCGCCGGTGGGGAACACGCTTTCGAGCTGCGACAGGCGGTCCTGGCGCGCGGCGTCCATCGCCGACAGCGACGTTGCCGTGGCGGCGGCACGGGTGAGGAATTCGTCGTGCGCGCGCGTCACGGTGGTGACGTCCACGCCCTTGCCGAAGAAGCCGGCGCCGGTGTACTGGCCGGCCGATGTCGCGAGCTGCGCCTCCTGGCGCGAATAGCCGGCCACGCTCGCGTTGGCGATGTTGTGGCTGGTGGTCTGCATCGACGCGTAGCTGGCCGCCATCGCGCGCAGCCCGATCGACATCAGTGGTGAAGCACCCATCGTCGTCTGGTCCTCAGGCCATGCTGCGCTGCAGGCGCAGCGTCGTATTGATGACGCGCGTCAGCTTGTCCGCGTACGCCGGGTCGGTGGCATAGCCGGCGCGCTGCAGGCCGCGCGCGAAGCTGCTGGCGTCGGAGGCCTGCGCCACCGTGCGCTGGTAGCGCGGGCTCTCGGTCATCAGCTTCGCGTAGTCGTTGAACGACTCCTCGTAGCTGGAATAGGCGCGGAACTTCGCCACCACCTTGTGCGCCTTGCCGTGCACGTATTCGGTGGTGGTGATCTCGGCCGTCGGCCCGCGCCAGTTGGCGCCGGCCTTGATGCCGAACAGGTTGTACGACGGCGTGCCGTCGGCGTGCTTGATTTCCTTGCGGCCCCAGCCGGTTTCCTGCGCCGCCTGTGCCACCATGAAGGCGGCCGGGATGCCGGTCTTTTCCTCGGCCGCCTGCGCGGCCGCCGTGTGTTGCTGCACGAAGCCGGCAGCCCCGGTCTGCGGAATGTGCGTCGGCTTCGGCTTGGCCGCCAGCGGCTCGGGCGTGTTGTTGGCCGAGCCGGTGGCCGGAATCGGCCCCGGCGTCATGCCCATCTGGCGTTCGAGTTGTTTGGCGATGATGTCGGACAGCCCGCCGGGCAGCCCCGAGAGCTGGCCCGCGAGCTGGCTGTCGAGCATTTCGGTGCCCATCGACGAGCCGGCGTTGTCGAGCATGCCGGTGGCCAGCGTCGACGCGCGCATGCTCTTCACGAGCTCGTTCATGAACAGCGTCTCGAACTGCTTGGCCGCTTCCTTCGCAACCGCCTGCGGGTCTTTGGCGGCGCGCGCCTGCAGCGACGCCAGCGCGCGCGTGTCGATGTTCAGGCCTTGCGACGCCGTCACGATCAGATGACCTCGATCTCGGCGTTCAAGGCGCCCGCGCTCTTCATCGCCTGCAGGATCGCCAGCAGGTCGGCCGGCGTCGCGCCGAGTGCGTTCAAGGCCTTCACGACATCGGCCAGCTTGGTGCCGGCGGGCATCTGGATCAGCGCACCGCCGGCCTGCGACAGCGCGATGTCGGACTTCGCGGACTGCACGGTCTGGCCCTGCGACAGCGGCGCCGGCTGGCTGATCACGGGCGAGGTCGAGATCGTCACCGAGAGGTTGCCATGCGCCACCGCACAGGCGCTGAGCGTCACCGCGTCGTTGAGCACGACCGAGCCGGTGCGCGCGTTGAGCACGATGCGCGCCGCCGGCTTGGCCAGTTCGACCGCCAGGTTCTCGATGTCGGCCAGGAAACCGACGCGGTCGTTGCTGCCCTGCGGCACGTGCACCTGCACCGTGCGGCCGTCGAGCGCACTCGCGGTGCCGGCGCCCTTGGCGTTGTTGATCGCGTTGGCCACCGAGCGTGCGGTGTTGTAGTCGAAGGCGTTGAGGTCGAGCTGCAGCGAGTCGCCGCGCTGCAGCGGTGTCGGCACCGAACGTTCGACGGTGGCGCCGCCGGGCACGCGCCCGGCCGACAGGTGGTTGATCTGCACCTTCGAGCCGTTGGCCGCCGCACCGGCGCCGCCGATGATCAGGTTGCCCTGCGCGAGCGCGTAGATCTGGCCGTCGGCGCCCTTCAGCGCGGTGCTGATCAGCGTGCCGCCGCGCAGGCTCTTGGCATTGCCGATCGACGACACGTTGACGTCGATGGTCTGCCCCGGCTGCGCAAACGCCGGCAGCTCGGCCGTCACCAGCACCGCGGCGACGTTACGCAACTGCATCGCGGTGCCGGCGGGCACGGTGACGCCAAGCTGCTGCAGCATCGCGTTCAGGCTCTGCGTCGTGAACGGCGTCTGCGTCGTCTGGTCACCGCTGCCGTCGAGGCCGACGACGAGGCCGTAGCCGGTGAGCGCGTTGCTGCGCACGCCCTGCACCGCCGCCACTTCCTTGATGCGTACGGTGGTGACGACGTTCGCCGCCCGCGCCGGAGTCGGCCACCAGATGGCCGCGCTGGCGGCGACGAAGGAGGCGCTGACAAGCCAGCGCAGCGCACGTTCTGCATTCATCTTCATATCGGTGACATCACGCTCATGAACACACGCTGCAGCCAGCCCACCTGCTGGGCGTCGGCCTGCGCGCCGCGGCCGCGGTGTTCGAGCCGCACGTTGGCGATCTGCGTGCTCTGCACGGCGTTGCCGGGCTGGATCGAACGCGGGTCGACCTGGCCCGAAAAGCGCAGCACGTCAACGTTGGCGTTGACACCGATCTGCTTCTCGCCGGCGACGATGAGGTGGCCGTTGGGCAGCACCTCGCGCACGGTGACGGTGATGGTGCCGGAGAAGTCGTTCGAGTTCTCCGTCGCGCCCTTGCCGTCGAAGGTGTTGGCCGAGTTGGCACCGACGCCGGCGCGCGCGAAGGCCTTCGGCGAGATGCCCGGCAGCGCGGTGATGCCGGCCGAGATGTCGCTGCTCTTGGCGATGCTGCTGGTGGACTTCTGGCTCGCGCTGACCTTCTCGATGATCTGCACCACCAGCGTGTCGCCGACCAGGCGCGCGCGGTGGTCTTCGAACAGCGGCCGGTAGCTCGCGGTCTGGAAGATGGCGCCGTTGGTGGGCGTCTGCACCGGTGCCTGCACCGGCGTGCGCTCGGGGTGGTCCTCGACCTCGACGCGCGGCACCATGAACGAACAGGCGCCGAGGCCGAAAACCAGCGCGAGCACGAACAACAACTGCAATCCGCGCTGCATCACATCTGGCCCAGCTTCTGCAGCATCTGGTCCGAGGTCTGGATGGCCTTGGAATTCAGCTCGTAGGCACGCTGGGTGGCGATCATGCCCACCAGCTCCTCGACGACATTGACGTTGCTGCCTTCGACGAAACCCTGTTGCAGCGAGCCCAGGCTGTCGCTGGCCGGCGCGCCGGTGTTCGGCGTGCCCGAGGCGGCGGTCTCGAAATACAGGTTCTCGCCGCGCGCTTCCAGGCCGGCCGGATTGACGAAATTGGCCAACTGCACCTGGCCCACGTTCTGCGGCGCCGAACTGCCCGGTGTCGTGACCTGCACGGTGCCGTCCTTGGAGATCGTCATCGTCACCGCGTTGGCGGGAATCGTGATGCCGGGCTGCACCAGGTAGCCGCCGTTGGTGACCAGGCGGCCCGAGTTGTCGAGCTGGAACGAGCCGTCGCGGGTGTAGCCGGTGGTGCCGTCGGGCATCTGCACCTGGAAGAAGCCGTTGCCCTGGATCGCGAGATCGGTGTTGCTGCCGGTCTGCTGCAGCGTGCCCTGCGAGAAGTTGCGCGTGGTGGCCACCGCACGCACGCCCAGACCGACCTGCAGCCCGGTGGGCAGTTCGGTCTGCTCGGACGAGGCGGCGCCGGCCTGGCGCAGGTTCTGGTACATCAGATCCTCGAACACCACGCCTTGCCGCTTGAAGCCGTTGGTGGCCACATTGGCCAGGTTGTTCGAGATGGAATCCAGCTTGAGCTGCTGGTTTTCCATACCGGTCTTGGCGATCCACAGCGAACGGAGCATGGTCTTGTCCCTTGGGCGAAGGGCTCCATCTTCCGTGAGCTTGAGCCCGCGAAGGGCCGGAAAAGAGCGCGGTTGCGGCCGCTTCTTTCGATCCGCGCTCAGGCCGTCGGCGACAGCAGCTTGGTGGCCGTCTGTTCCTTCTGGTCGGCCGCCTGCATCATCTTCATCTGCTGCTCGAACTGGCGTGCGGCGGCGATCATGCCGACCATCGTCTCGACCGCGCTCACGTTCGAGCCTTCGATGGCGCCGCTTTGCAGCCGCGCGCTCGGGTCGGCGTCGAGATCGCCGGTGGCGCCGCGGAACAGGCCGTCGGTGCCGCGTGTCAGCGGCGCGTCGGGCGTCACCAGCTTCAGCCGCCCCACCGCCTGCGGCTTGGCGTCGCCGACACGTGCGCTGACGGTGCCGTCGGAAGCGATCTCGGGGACCGCGTTCGCCGGCAGCGTGATCGGCCCGCCGTCGCCCAGCACCGGCAGGCCGGCGGGCGTCACCAGCACCCCTTCGTTCGTGACCTGCAGCGCGCCGGCGCGGGTGTAGGCCTCGGTGCCGTCGAGCGACTGCACCGCCAGCCAGGCATGGCCCTGCATCGCGACGTCCAGCGGCCGGCCGGTGGTCTGCAACGGGCCGGCGGCGTTGTCGTAGCCCACCGTCGACTCCAGCGCATAAACGCGCGTGCTGGCGCCGTCGCCGCGCACCGGCACGGCGCGGAAGGCCTGCAGCTCGGCGCGAAAGCCGGTGGTCGATGCGTTGGCCAGGTTGTTGGCCAGCGCGTCCTGGCGCTGCAGCGTCGCCTTCGCGCCGCTCATCGCCAAGTAGATCAGGCGGTCCACGCTTGCCGCCCGCTCAACGCAGGTTCACCAGGGTCTGCATCACCTGGTCCTGGGTCTTGATGGTCTGCGCGTTGGCCTGGTACGAGCGCTGCGCGGTGATCATGTTGACGAGCTCGCCGGTGAGGTCGACGTTGGACTCTTCGAGCGCGCCCGACTGCAGCGTGCCCATGTTGCCCTGGCTCGGCGTGCCGACCACGGGGTCGCCTGATGCGAACGTGCTCGACCACGTGTTGCCGCCCATCGACTGCAGCCCCTGCGGGTTGCGGAAGTTGGCGAGCTCGATCTGGCCCGCGGGCTTGCTCTGGCCGTTGCTGTAGCGCGCCATCAGGATGCCGCTGTTGTCTATCGTCACGCTCGTGAGCTGGCCCGGCGCGTAGCCGTCCTGCACGAGGTTGGTGACGCCGAAGGCCGCGCCGTACTGTGTGGTGCCGCTGAGGTCGAGCGTGAAGTTCATCGGCGTCACGATGCTGGCGCCGCTGCTGTTGGTGAGGTCTCCGGAGATCGTCACCGGCAGCGCGCTCAGATCGGCGAGCGGGCCGCTGCCGTCAGTGGCGAAGTCGATCGGCGTGTCGGTCAGCGGCAGTGGCTCGTCGGCGGTGCCGTTCACCGGCACGCCGTTGGCCGTGGCGTAGACGTTCCACTGGTCGGTGGCGGTTTTCTGGAAGTAGTAGGTCATCGCGACGTCCTGGCCCTTGACGTCGTAGACCGTGACCGAGGTCGCGTTGTTGTAGGTGGTGGGATCGGAGAAGTCGATCTGCGGCGTCACGCCGTCGCCCGGGTAGGTGGTGCCCGAGCGCGAGTCGAGGTTGGCTTCCACCGTGATGCCGGTCGTCGACGCCGGCGCGATGCCTGCGGTAGGCAACTGCAGCGGCACCGCCTCGCCGGGCTGGATGATGCCGTCGGCACCGGCCGGGTAGCCCAGCAGCTTCAGGCTCTGGTCGTTGACGATGAAGCCTTCGCGGTCGATCTTGAACTGGCCGTTGCGTGTGTACTGCGTCGGGCTGAGGCCGTTGCTGACCTGGAAGAAGCCGGCGCCGTTGATCGACAGGTCCATCGCGTTGGCCGTCGTCGTGATGTTGCCCTGCGTGAACTGCTGCGCCACGGTGGCCAGCGTGACGCCGATGCCCACCGCGTTGCTGCCGGCGCCGTTCAATGCGTTCGCGTACATGTCGGAGAACTCCGCGCGCGAGGATTTCGCGCCATAGGTGCTGGCGTTGGCGATGTTGTTGCCGATGATGTCCAGGCTCTTGCTGGAGGCGTTGAGGCCGGACAGGCCTTGCTGAAAGCTCATGGGGGTTCCTGATTCAGTTGAAGGCCTGGATGTCGCCGTACGCCACGCTGCCCGAACGCGCGAGTTCGAGCGACAGCGTATTGCCGTTGGTGCTGACCGACAGCACGCGGTCCAGCATCAGCGGCGTGGCGTCGACGCTGGCGGCGCCGGACTTGGCGGTGATGCGGAAGCTGTAGTTGGCGCCGTCGGCCACCGTCGTGCCTTCGGGCGGCGTCCACTGGAAGGCGTTGTCGCCGGCGCTCTGCGCCCCGAGTTGCTGCGTGTCGATGACGCGGCCGGTGCTGTCCAGCACTTCGAGCTTGACGCTGTCGGCGGCGCCGGCGAGGTTGTAGCCACCGATGCCGGTGTTGCCGGCCACGGCCAGGCCGTTGCCCTTGAGCGTGACATCGTGGCCCACCAGCGACGCGCCCTGCAGCGCCTGCATCTGCACGAACTGCGTGTTCAGCCCCTGCACCGTGGTGTTGAGCGTGTTGATGCCGTTGACGGTGCTGATCTGGGCCATCTGGCTCGTGATCTGCGCGTTGTCCATCGGGTTCAGCGGGTCCTGGTTCTGCATCTGCGTGACGAGCAGCTTCAGGAAGGTGTCGGAACTGCCGGTGGCCGCGCTGGCGGCGGGCCCCGAGCTGCTGCCCTTGGTGCCGTTGATCGCCGCGTACGGGTCGGTGCTGGTGTTGTTGTTGACGGTGCTCGTGCTCATGGTGTGCTCGACGTGAATGGGCTGCGCGCGCAGCTCAGCCCTGGCCCATCTGCAGCGTCTTCTGCAGCAGCGAGCGCGCGGTGTTCATGACTTCGACGTTGTTCTGGTACGAGCGCGAGGCCGAGATCATGTTGACCATCTCCTCCACCGCGTTGACGTTGCTGTAGGTGACGTAGCCGTCGCTGTCGGCACCCGGATGCTTGGGGTCGTAGACGCGGCGGCCTTCGCTCTGGTCTTCCTGGATCGTGGACACGCGCACGCCGGCCGACGCATCGGGCTGCTCGCCCTGGCCCATCAGCACGGTCTGAAACATGACCTCGCGCGCCTTGTAGGCCTTGCCGTCCGGGCCGGCCACGGTGTCGGCGTTGGCGAGGTTGGACGCCACCACGTTCAGGCGCTGGCTCTGCGCGCTGATGGCGCTGCCGGCGACGTTGAAGATGTCGAACATGCTCATGGTTCAGGCCTCGTCATCCCTGGCTCGGGCTCTTCATCGCGTCGAGCATCGTGCGCACGTTGCCGTTGATGAAGCGCAGCGTCGATTCGTATTTCAGTGCGTTGTCGGCGAAGGCCGCACGCTCGCGGTCCATGTCCACCGTGTTGCGGTCCAGGTTGGTCTGGCTCGGCGTTGCATAGCGCAGCTCGGGCTCGGCGCGCGAGCGCCCCAGGCCTTCGGCCACCATGTCCGCGGCCACCGGCGCGCCGAGCGCGTTCGCGCTGCCGTGCGTGCCGTCGCTGCCGCTCATGCCGCTGGTGGCGTTGCGCAGCGCCTGCGCGAAGTTGAAGTCGCGCGAGACATAACCCGGGGTGTCGGCATTGGCGATGTTGCTGGCGATCAGGCGCTGGCGCTCGGACCGCAACACCAGGGCTTCGGTCTGGAAGTCGATCGCTCCGGTCATTCGGCTCAGCATGCGGGGCACTCCTTGATGCCTCGGCATTCTGGACAGCGCGGTCGCCGACATAAGCGGGAATAAGGGCGCCAAGACCCACCTTTTCCACACCCCGGGCCGCCTTGTGCACCTCTACATTGCAGTCCGTGAACATGTTTCCCGACCCCGCCCACCCCTGGCACGCCGCCGTGCTGGCCGTGGCCGCCCTGGCGGCGCCGGCCGGTACGCAGGCGCAGACCCAGACGCAGAGCGCGCTGGCCCCGGCGACGCTGGCGGCCGCCGTCGCCGTCGTGCGCCAGGCCGCGAGCCTGGGCGCACCCGCCGGCGCGCGCATCGAGATCGAACCCGGCCAGCTCGACAGTCGCCTGCACCTGGCCCCGTGCGAACGCATCGAGCCTTATATGAGTGCCGGCGCGCACCGCTGGGGCCACACGCGCGTGGGCCTGCGCTGCGTGGGCGGCAGCCGGCCCTGGAACGTCTCGCTGCCGGTGACGGTGAAGGTTTTTGCGCCCGCACTGGTGAGCCGGGGCGCCTTGCCTGCGGGCAGCGTGCTGGCGGCCGACAACCTGCAGCTCGCCGACGTGGACTGGGGTGGCAGCAGGTCGCCGGTGCAGACGCGCAGCGAAGCGGTGGTGGGTCGCACGCTGGCGCGGCCGCTGGTGGCCGGCCAGGCCTTGCGCGCCAGCGACGTGAAGGCACGCCAGTGGTTCGCCGCCGGCGACACGGTGCAGATCATCGCCAGCGGCAACGGCTTTTCAGTCAGCGGCGAAGGCCAGGCCCTGAGCAACGGCATCGAGGGCCAGAGCGCGCGCGTGCGCACGTCCGGCGGTCGTTTGGTCAGTGGCCAGCCGGTGGGCGAACGCCGCATCGAGGTGGCGCTGTGAATGCCGCGCGGGGGCCGAACCCGGGCAGGAAGCCGTGCCGCCCCCATGTTCAGGGGGTGTGGGCGAAAATATCGCCTTCAGCCCTAAAGTTCGCCTGCACCGCGTCCGATAGAGCCATCATGTCACAGGGAAGTGGTCAGCCAGACCACCCCCGCCGGAGCCTCACATGAAAATCGGTCCTCTCGAAAGCAAGCCTTCCGCGGCACCCGTCGCCGCCGACCGCAAGGCCGGCGCGAACACCGCCACCGGCAACACCGCCGAGGCCAGCGCCCAGGTGGCGTTGTCGTCGGCCGCCACCGCGGGAACCGACAGCGCCGACGGCAGCTTCGACAGCGAGAAGGTCACGCGCATCGCGCAGGCCATCCGCGACGGCCAGTTCAAGGTCAACCCGGAGGCGATCGCCGACAAGCTGATCGCCAACGCGCAGGAACTGCTGGGCAAGACCTCGCATTGACGCCAGGGCCGGTATCTTCATGCTGACCTCTGCCGCCGAGATGCACGCGCTGCAGCGTGCCGCCGAACTCGAAACCCCGCTCGCCGCCGTTGAAACGCGGCTCGCAGCGCTGGGTGTCGCGCTCTACCAGCACGACGCCCGGGCGATAGAAGCCGAAGCCACCGAACTGCACCGCGCACTGGCCGCGGCGATCGAACATTTCAGCCGCGCCGCGCGCAACGGCGGTGTGCCGCCGCTGCTGCGTCAGCGCCTGGCGCTGGCCGGCGGCCAGGTGGCAGCACAGCGCGAAGCGCTGGCGCGCGCCACGGCCGCGCTCGACCGCGCCATCGACGTGCTGCTGCCCGGCATGACGGCCGGCAACGCCTACGTGGCCGCCGGCAGCACCGAGCGCCACAACCACCACGGCAGCCTGCTGGCCTGATTCACGCCCGCCCCGAAAGCCGCGCGAATCGCCCGATTCGTGCGGCAGTTCGCGTTCCGGCGCGCTGTCGCCCGGCCCGGCGTGTGAAGCGTCACGAATCCGGCGGCACAATCTGTTCACATTTACAAACATTGGCAGGCGCCCTTCGGGGCCGCATGCCGCAACTCTCGCGCATGGCCTGTCATCGGCAGGCCGCACGAGCCAGCCACGTTGGGAACATCGGAAACCGCCCTCAAGGCGGCGGCGCATGATGCCGCCGCACTGACACTCGACCCGCCACGGCGCGCGCCCGGGCTGCGTTGGGACGCCGTGCTCGCCCTGGTCTCGCTGCCGGCGCTGGCGCTGTTGATGCTGCTGATGCGCGGGCCCGCCGACACACCGCCGCTGCTGCTGCGGGCGCTGGCCGGGCTGCTGCTGCTGAGCCTGCTGCTGGCGGCCTTCGGGCTGCGCCGCGAGCAGCGCCAGCAGCGCCACCTGCGCGCATCGCTACACCAGTTCTCCGACGAACTCGGCCATGGCCACTGGCAGGATGCCGTGCAAGGCCTGCGTGACGATGCGCTGGGTGCGCCGTCGGCGTTCGATGCGCTGGCCAGTGGCGTCGAGGTCGTGTTCGGCGAGTCCGACCGGCGCTGGCAGGCACTGGCCGACCTGTCTGCCGACTGGTACTGGGAAACCGATGCGCAGCACCGGGTGAGCTGGCTCTCGGGTTCGACGCCGGCCGTCACGGTGCTGGGCTGGCAGCCCGAGTCGCTGATGGGCAAACGACGCGACGAGATCCCCTTCCTCGAACCGCCGCCGCTCGGCTGGGCCGCGCTCCACGAGCGGCTGGACCGCGGCGAGCCGTTTCGCGACCTCGAATTCCGCGTCCACGCGCGACGTGGCAGCCATGCGATCTGGATCGCCATCAGCGGCCGCGCACGCTACGACAGCCGCGGCGGCTTTGTCGGCTACGAAGGCGTCGGGCGCGACATCACCGAGCGCAAGACGGCGCACGAACGGCTGGCGGCGAGCGAGCAGCGCTGGTCGCTGATGGTCGGCCTGGCGTCCGACTGGTACTGGGAGACCGACGCCGAACACCGCATCCGGCCGCTGCGGCCCGAAGTGGCGCGGCGTTTCCCCAACTTCGCCGAGGCCGTGGCCGGGCGCACACGCTGGGAAGCCCACCGCAGCGCGCTCAGTGCCGCCGAATGGGCCGAACACGAAGCCGACCTCGACGCGCGCCGGCCGTTCCGCGGCCTGCAGTACGAAGCTGAAATGGGCGACGGCCGTTTCCTGTGGCTGTCCATCAGCGGCATTGCGCGTTTCGACGGCCAGGGCCGCTTCATCGGCTACCACGGCGTCGGCCGCGACATCACGGTGCGCAAGCAGGCCGAGCGTCTGCTGCTGCGCCACAACGAGGAATTGCAGCGCGCGGTGGGCGAACGCACGCGCGAGCTCGAACAGCTCAACCGCGACCTCGACGCGTTCTCGCGCCAGCTCGCGCACGAGTTGCGCACGCCCATCGGCCACATCGAGGGCCTGACGCATCTGATCGAGAGCCGCGCCGCCGGCCGCCTGAGCGACGACGACCGCCAGTTGCTGCAATTGCAGACGCAGGCAGCGCAGAACATGCGCGCCACGGTGGATGCACTGCTGCAGCTTGCGCGCTCGACGATGCAGGCGATGACGATGCAGACGCTGGACGTGAGCCGGCTCGCGCACGAGGTGCTCAGCGAGCTGCCGGCACTGGAGCGGCGCGCCGCGGTGCAGTGGCAAATCAAGCCCGGCCTGGTGGCTGTCGGCGCGGCGCCGGCGTTGCGCATCGTGCTGACCAATCTGCTGGGCAACGCCGCCAAGTTCACGCGCCATGTCGAACAGCCGGTGGTGCGCCTGAGCGGCGATGGGGATGCCGAAGGCCGATTGCGCATCCGCGTCGAGGACAACGGCGCCGGCTTCGACCCCGGCCAGGCCGGGCGCCTGTTCAAGCCCTTCAACCGCCTGCACAGCGCCGAGGAATTTCATGGCATCGGCATCGGCCTGAGCATCGTGCAGCGCATCGTCGAACGCCACGGCGGCAGTGTCGCCGCGCGCGGCGAAGTGGGTCGCGGCGCAGTCTTCGAGTTCACGCTCGACGGCGCACCGGCGCCCGCTGAGCGCGCGCTGGCCGCGCCGTCGCCTTGAAGCGCGCCGGCCGCGCCGGCGCTCGTCTGCGTTCAGGCCGTGTCGGCCGCCCAGGCCGCGGCCGTGGTTTCGGCGCGGATGCAGGCCACGCGGTGGCTCGCCTGCGTGCCGTCGCCCACCGGCAGCAATGGCGGCACCGCCTGGCGGCAGGCGTCGATCGCAAACGCGCAGCGCGATGAAAACGGGCAGCCCGGCGGCGGCGCCATCGGGCTTGGCGTCTCGCCCTGCAGCGGCACCGCCTGGCGGCGCCGGCGCGGGTCGGGCAGCGGAATGGCGCGGATCAGCGCCTGCGTGTACGGATGCACAGGCTGGTCGAAGATCGTGCGCACCGGCCCCTGCTCGACGATGCGGCCGAGGTACATGATGGCGACGCTGTCGCTCACATGCTCCACCACCGACAGGTCGTGGCTGATGAAGATGTAGGTCAGGCCGAGTTCGCGCTGCAGCCGCACCATCAGGTTCAGCACCTGGCTTTGCACCGAGACATCGAGCGCCGAGACGGGCTCGTCGGCGATCACGAGCTTGGGCCCGAGCGCCAGCGCGCGTGCGACGCCGATGCGCTGGCGCTGGCCGCCGGAGAACTCGCCCGGGTAGCGCGCCATCATCTCGGCGCTCAGGCCGACGGTCTCGAACAGGCCGCGCACACGCTCGTTCTGCTCGGCCTTGCTGCCCATGCCGTGCACGAGCAGCGGCTCGCGCACGATCTCGCCCGCGGTCAGGCGCGGGTTGAGCGACGAATACGGGTCCTGGAACACCATCTGCAGATCACGCCGCAGCCCGAAAAGCTCGGCCGGCGATGCGTGGGCCAGGTCGCGCCCTTCGAAACTCACGCGGCCCGAGGTCGGCTCTTCGAGCCGCATCAGCGTGCGACCCAGGGTCGACTTGCCGCAGCCCGACTCGCCCACCAGCCCCAGCGTCTGCCCCTTGTGCACCGTGAAGCTGACGCCGGCCACCGCCTGCACGCTGCCCAGCGTGCGGCCCCAGACGCCACCGCGCACGGGGTAGTGTTTGGTGAGGTCTTCGACGACCAGCAGCGGTGCGTCGGCGTCCGGCACGACGCCGTTCATTGCGTGCTCCCGTCGAGCGGAAAGTGGCAGGCGACAGCGCTCGCGCCGTGCGCCAGCAGCGCCGGGTCGACTTCGCGGCAGCGCCGCTTGCATGTTGCATCCAGGCGCTGGTGCTGGAAGCAGCGGTCGGCAAAGCGGCAGCCCTGCGGCGGATTCAGCAGCGACGGCACCACGCCTTCGATGGTCGGCAGCTCGGCCTTGTGGCCGCGGCCGATGCCGCGCCGCGGAATGCTGTCGAGCAGGCCGCGCGTGTACGGATGCAGGCTGTGTTCGAAGATCGCCAGCACCGGTCCGCGTTCGACCACGCGGCCGGCGTACATCACCACCACCGCGTCGCACATCTCGGCGATGACGCCCATGTCGTGCGTGATGAAGAGCACGGCGGCACCGGTGCGTTTCTGCAGCTCGCGCATCAGGTGCAGGATCTGCGCCTGCACCGTGACATCAAGCGCCGTCGTCGGCTCGTCGGCGATCAGCAGCCGCGGCTCGCACAGCAGCGCCATCGCGATCATCACGCGCTGCTTCATGCCGCCCGAGAGCTCATGCGGGTAGGCGTTCAAGCGCGCGTCGGCATCGGCGATGCCGACGGTCTTGAGCATCTGCACCGAACGTTCACGCGCCGCGGCGCGATCCAGCCCGAAGCGCAGTTCCAGCACCTCGCCCATCTGGCGCTCGATCGTGAACACCGGGTTCAGCGAGGTCATCGGGTCCTGGAAGACCATCGCGATCTCGCGCCCGCGCAGCGACGGCAACTCGTCGCGGCTCAAGGCCAGGATGTCGCGCCCGTCGAAGCGGATCTGGCCGCCCAGGAACACGCCCGGCGGGCTGGGCACGAGGCGCAGGATCGACGACGCGGTGACGCTCTTGCCACAGCCCGATTCGCCCACCACGCCCAGCGTCTGTCCGGGCTCGATGCCAAACGAGACGCCGTCGACGGCACGCACCAGGCCGGCTTCGGTGTTGAAGCCGACTTGCAGGTTGTCAACGTCGAGCAGGGCCAAGGCGTGGTCTTTCAGTGGTTGCGGTTCAGGGTTCAGGACTTCGTGTGGCCGCCATCGATCACGTGGTAGTAGTCCTTGTCGAGCTGATGGTCGACCGGGAACGCGGTGCCGCTGTGCATCGCCTTGGCCAGTGCCGCCTTGCGCGCGGGGTCGATCCAGTAGACCAGGTAGTCGGTGAGCTGCTCGGTGCGGCGCGGCAGATAGAAGTCGGGGAAACACAGATAGTCCCAGTGCACCAGGCGGATGAACGGGGCGCGCCAGAACGGGATGTAGAAGGCCTCGTCGTGCACGATGTCGTCGATCCTGATCGTCGCCTTGCGCCGCGCTTCGGGGTCCAGGCTCTTGTCGTAGATGTCGATCAGCGCGTCGACCTCGGGCGTGCCGAAGCCCCAGATGTCGTTGTTGTTGGTGGCGTTCTTGAACGTCGTGTACAGGTACTGCTTGGGGTCGGGATAGAAGCCGGTGGTCCGGTTCGTCAGCGTCATCTCGTATTTGCGATCCAGCCCGCGCTCGAACGCCGTGCCCGGCTCCAGCAACTGCAGCTTGATGTCGACGCCGGCGCGGCGGTATTCCTGCTGCATCACCGTGAGATGGCGCTCGAAGCCCTTGCTGCCGTAGATGAGCGTGAAGCTGGCCTTTTCGCCGCGTTCATTGACGAGCACATCGTCGGTGTCCGAACGCGTGAACAGCAGCCCCTTCAATGCGCGGCCGACACTGGCCACGAACGACCGCCCCTGCTGCTCGGCCGGCCGCCGGTAGCCGGCGCGTTGCAGATGTTCACGCGCCTTCGACGGGTCGAACGGATAGGACTTCAACGCCGGGTCTGCGTATTCGGTGCCGTCGAAGAACGAGACCTGGCGGAAGTAGGCGCCGAACATCAGGTTGCGGTTCAGCCTGTCGAAATTGAACAGGTACTGCATCGCCTTGCGGAAGTCCTTGTTGCGGAAGATCGGCGCCTGCAGGTTCATGTGCAGGCCGCTGACGCCCGACGGCCAGTCGACGAAGACCCGCTCGCGCCGCAGCCAGCCGTTGGTGACGGCGGGGAAGTTGTAGTCCTCGTTCCAGGCCCGCGACGAGCCCTCTTGCATGAGGTCGATCTCGCCGCGGCGCAGGTAGTCCAGCGTGCGCTCGGGTGCCATCACACGCAGGTGGATGGCGTCGAAGTTGTACATGCCGCGGAAGTAGCGCTTGCCGTCGCCCCACCAGTTCGCCACGCGCGTGAACGTCACCGACTCGCCGGTGGCGCGCGCCGTCACGACGTAGGGGCCGGGCGCCACCTGCGGCTGGTTGGTGGTGCGCTTGAGCCAGTCGGCATCGACCTTCGTCACGTGCGCCGGCGTCGGCCAGAGCGCGTAGTCGGCCAGCGGCCGCCAGCTCGGCCGCGTGCCGACGATGCGCAGCGTGTGGTCGTCGATGCGGTCGACCGAGACGAAGTAGTCCTTGGCGTAGGTGTTGTAGAACGGGTCGACGATGTGCTCTGACTTCATCAGCTCCCAGGTCGCCACGTAGTCGGCCGCGGTGACGGGGTGGCCGTCGCTGAAACGCGCATCGCGGTCGAGCTTGAAGAAGATCGTGCGCTGGTCTTTCTGCACCGACCAGTGCGTGGCCATCATCGGAATGAAGCGATCCGTCACCGGGTGGCGCTGCACCAGCGTGAAAGCCATCGTGAAGAGCCGGTTCCAGCCCGCGAAGGCGTCGTTCGAATTCGGTCCCACCAGGCGCAGCGTCAGCGGGTAGCTGTAGAGCGAAAAGTTCAGCGTGCCGCCGCGCAGCGCATGCTCGGAGCCGATGGGGGGGTCGTCGTTGTTGGTTTCCCAGGCGATGCCGGGCGGCAGCGTGGCCTGGCCGCTGGCGGCGGCGCTGACGGCTGCTGCGCTTGCAGAGGCTGCGGACGCCGCGGTGTCGGGCGCTGCCGCTGCCGCGCGCGCGACGCCGCGTGTCAGCGCCGTCCATGCCAATGCCGCCAGACCGAGCACGCCGCGCCGGCGCAATCCTTCACTCATAACGTGCGTACTGTTTGGGGTCGAACGCTTCACGCACCGATTCGCCGATGAACACCACCAGCACCAGCGTGAAGGTCAGCGCGCCGAAAGGCGCCAGCGTGAGCCACAGCTTGCTGCGGTTCTGAGCCTGCAGCGCCTGGTCGATGAGTTCGCCCCAGCTCGGTGTCGGCGCCGGCAGGCCATAACCCAGATAGTCCAGCCCGGTGAGCGCGAAGATTGCGCCGACCACTGCAAACGGCGTGAACGTCACCAGCGGCGTCAGGCAGTTCGGCAGCAGGTGGCGGAAGATGATGCGCAGGTGCGACGCACCGTACGAACGCGCCGCCAGGCAGTATTCGCGCGTCTTCTCGCGGTACATCTCGGTGCGCATGAAGAAGGTGATGGTGATCCACTGGAACGCCGCCATGATGGCCAGCAGCAGCCAGAAGCTGGGCTGGAACAGCGCCGCGACGATGATCACGACATACAGGAACGGAATCGAGATCAGCACCTCGATCACGCGCTGGCTGACGATGTCGAAGCGCCCGCCCAGGTAACCCTGCAGGCTGCCGATGAAGGTGCCGATGAGCTGCCCCGTGAGCACCAGGAAGAGCGCGAAGAAGATCGAGATGCGAAAGCCGTAGAGCAGCCGCGACGCGACATCGCGGCCTTGCGAATCGGTGCCCAGGTAGTGACGCCTGCCGGCGTCGGGCGCGGTCGGCGGCACCACGCCCAGACCGGAGAGTGACGGCATCGCGCCGCTGCGCGCCAGCCCCGAGAGCTTGCCGCTGGCCGACTGCTGGGGGTCGGCCAGCATCTTGTCGATGCGGCCGCTGTGGATGGCATCGGCCAACGCAGCCAGACCGTCGCGCAGCGCCAGACGTTCGGCCGCGTTGCGCTCGCCGGCATCGAGCCGGGCCTGGATCTCGGGCAGGATCTCGTTCGCCCAGAAGTCGTTCTGGTACGGGTTCCAGGGAATCGGCGGCATCAGCACGACATCGTCGTGGTGCGGGTACTTCGCGTCGATGGCGGCGATCTTCGCGCTGTCGTTGCCGGCCGCCGCCACCTCGCGATCGTGCAGCTTCGCTTCGGTCTGCCACTCGCGTTCGAGGCGAAAGTATTCGGTCTCGATCTCGCCGGTGTCCCAGTCGGCCGGCGGCGTCTGGGCGAAGACGCGCATCGGCAGGTATTCGAAGGTCGGGAAGAAGTAGTGGCCCTGGTAGCGCACGAGCAAGGCCCGGCTCTCGGCCAGATACGGCGCAAAGATCGCCAGCACGATGGCGACCATCAGGATCACGAACGACCAGTAGCCGCGCTTGAGCGCGCGAAAACGCTGCAGGCGCTTGCGCGTGACGGGGTCGAGCCTGAACTTGAACCAGTTCATTCGAAACGCACCCGCGGATCGACCAGCGCCACCGCCAGGTCGGACACCAGGTTGCCCAGCATCAGCAGCGCGCTGGTGATGACGAGAAAGCCCAGCACGACCGGGAAGTCGCGTGTCTGTATGGCCTCGAACGCCAGCAGCCCCACGCCCTGGATGTTGAAGATGCGCTCGATCAGGAAACTGCCGGTGAGGAAGATGCCGAGCAGCCCGCCCACCGTGGTGGCCATCGGAATGAGCGAGTTGCGCAGTGCATGCACGAACACGGCGCGGCGCCAGTTCAGGCCCTTGGCGAGCGCCGTCTTCACGTAGTCGGCGCTCATGTTTTCGAGCAGGCTGTTTTTCATCAGCATCGTCGTCACCGCGAACGAACCGGCCAGATATGCCGCCAGCGGCAGCACCGAATGCCAGACGATGTCCAGCGCGTGCTGCAACCACGGCAGCGCGCTCGCGCCGGCCGACTGGAAGCCGCCGAGCGGAAAGACTTCCCAGCGCACCGAGAACAGGTTGCTCAGCACCGCGCCGAGGGCGAAGCCCGGAATCGCATAGCCCAGAAAGATGAGCACCGAACTCGCGGTGTCGATGCGGGTGCGGTGGCGTATGGCTTTCAGAATGCCCAGCGGAATGCAGATGCCGTAGGTCAGCAGCGCGGTGACGACGCCGTAGTAGATCGACACCGGCAGCCGTTCGGCGATGACCTGCGTCACCGGTTCGTTGTAGCGGAACGATGTGCCCAGGTTCAGGCGCAGCGTATTGCCCAGCCAGTCGGCATAGGCCACCGGCAGCGGCTTGTCGAAGCCGTAGTAGGCGCGCAGCCGCGCGAGCTGGTCGTCGGGGATGTTCAACTGGCCCTGGCTGCGGCCGCTGCCGGCGCCCACCTCACCGCGGTCGCCGGCGCCGGCCAGCGCCATGCGCATCTGGTCGATCTGGCCGCCGGGCACGAACTGGCACAGCACGAAGGTGACGAAGGTGATGCCGATGAAGGTGGGCACCATCAGCAGCAGGCGGCGCACGACATAGTCGCGCAGGGCTTGGCCGCGCGACTTCACCGGGAACGTGCCGACGAAGCGCCCGCGCGCGGCGCCAGGTGGGCTTCGGAAGGTGCGGGCGATGGCATGGCGGCAGTGTAAGGTCCGCGCGCGGCCCCGGCCGTCGGTGCCACCCCGACCCTGCGCCCGTTATCCTGCCGGACCCGCCATGTCGGCCGGCGCAACGCCCTGTTCATTCCGATGCCCAAGCTCGAACCCCATCCCGCCCGCGCGCCGCGTCGCGCCGCCGCGTTGCGCCTTGCAGTCGCCGGCGCCGTGGCCTGCGCGCTGCTCGCAGCGGCCGGCGGCGCGACCGCTGCGACCACCCTGCCCGCCGAGCCCGTGCTCAGTGCGCCGATCGACATCACGTTCGGCATCGAGCGCGTGCGCCTGCCCGGCGACGAGGCCATGGGTCTGGTCGGCAGCAGCGTGCTGCTCGAAGCCGCCCCGGGGCTGTGGGTCGGGCCGGCGCTTTATGGCGCCGCCAGCGGCCAGCGCGGCGGCCTGTTCACCTGGGGCGCCGAAATGCAGTACCGCTGGCCGCTGGCGCCACGCTGGCAGCTCGTCGGCGGCCTGTATGCGGGCGGCGGCGGCGGTGCTGCCGCGCCGGTCGGCGGCGGGCTCATGCTGCGCCCTCACCTGGACGTTATGCACAGTTTTGGCGGCTGGGCGCTGGGCGTCAGCGCGTCACGCGTCGACTTTCCCAGCGGTGCCATCGCGAGCAACCAGTTCGGCCTGGTCGCGTCGTTCAACGACAGCTTCCGTTTCACCGCACCCGGCGCCGGGCTGCGATCGGCGCAGTTCGACGGCCCCGCCGGGCTCGGCCTGTCGCATCTGGCCTTCAGTGCCGGCCACTACGCGGCGGTGGCCGGGCACGGCGCGTTCAGCACCGTCGGCGTGCAGGCCGAATGGCCGTTGCAGGGGCCGCTGTCGGCCACCGCGCAGGCCGCCGGCGCCGCGCACGGCGCGGCCGACGGTTATGCCGAGTTCGGTGCCGGCCTGCTGGCGCTATGGCCCGCCGGCGACGCGCGGCTGCGCTGGGGCCTGCACGGCAGCGTGGGCATGGGCGGCGGCGGCGGTGTTGCCAGCGGCGGTGGCGCGCTGGCGCGGCTGGCGCTCGTCGGCCGCCTGCGGCTGACGCCCGACTGGACCATCGATCTGCAGGCCGGCCGCGTGCAGGCCTTCAGCGGCGACTTCCGCACCGGCTACGTCGGCGTATCGCTGGGCACGGACTTCGGCCGCCCCGGCGCCGCCGGCGCGGTCCAGGGCGCGCTGCTGCACGACACCGAGTGGTCGCTTGGCGTCGAAAGTTATGCACGCGCGGCGCGCAAGACCGGCGGCGACGCCAGCCTGAGCGCGGTGAGCCTGGATGTGCGGCGCATGCTCGACGAGCACCTGTACGTCGTCGGCCGCGCTGTCAGCGCTTTCAGTGGCGGCGCCGGCGCCTATTCGGTCGGCCTCGTCGGCATGGGCGCGTCGCTGCCGCTCGGCGCGGGCGAGCGCTGGCGCGCCGGCGCCGAACTGACGGCAGGCGCAGCCGGTGGCGGTGGCGTCGCCAGCGAAGGCGGCGCGGTGCTGGAGCCGCTGGCCTGGACCAGCGTCGCCAGCGGCCGCTTCTCGCGCCTGCGGCTGTCGCTGGGCTGGGTGAAATCGGTGCGCGGTGAACTGTCGTCGCCGGTTGCAGGGCTGGCCTGGAGCACCGCGTTCGGCACGCCCTGAGGCCGGCCCCGAGCACATCGCGCGTGGCACGCGCCGCCAGTGTCAGCGCGCGTTGCGGCCCGGCACCGCATCGCCGGTGACGCGCGCCAGAAAGGCCCGCGTGCGCTCGTGCTGCGGCCGCGCGAGCAGTTCGTCCGGCGCGCCGGCTTCGACGACGATGCCGCCGTCCATGAAGACCACGCGGTCGCCGGCATCGCGCGCGAACGCCATCTCGTGGGTGACGACGATCATCGTCATGCCGTCGTTGGCCAGGCCCTTCATCACGCCCAGCACCTCGTCGACGAGTTCGGGATCGAGAGCCGAGGTCGGCTCGTCGAACAGCATCAGCTTGGGCTGCATCGCCAGCGCACGCGCGATCGCCACGCGCTGCTGCTGGCCACCGGACAGGCGGCTCGGGTAGGCGCCCGCCTTGCCGGCCAGCCCGACGCGCGCGAGCAGCCCTTCGGCCCGCGCCACGGCCGCCGCGCGCGCTTCGCCCTTCACGCGCAGCGGCGCCTCGATCACGTTGTCGAGCACGGTCAGATGCGGGAACAGGTTGAAGCGCTGGAACACCATGCCGATGGCCGCGCGCTGGCGGCAGACATCACGCTCGTGCATCTCGTGCAGGCGGCCGTTTCTTTCGTGATAGCCGACGAGGTCGCCGTCGACCTCGATGCGGCCGGCGTCGATCTGCTCAAGGTGGTTGATGCAGCGCAAGAAGGTGCTCTTGCCCGAGCCCGACGGCCCGATCAGGCACAACACCTCACCGGCGGCCACTTCGAGATCAATGCCCTTGAGCACCTCGTCGCGGCCGAAACGCTTGTGCACGCCCGTGGCACGCACCATGGGCCGCAGGGTCGCGATCTCGGGCGTGGCTGGCATCTCAGTTCGCCGCGCCGCCAGGCAACACGCGCAGCGCTTCAGCCCAGTGCCTTGCACGGACACGGCGCTGCCGGTTCGTGGCCAGCGCCTCCCCGCACAGCAGCGAACGCAGTGAGCGTGGCGGCTTCATCTGCCGGTGTCGGCGCGCGCCAGGCGCCGCTCGACGACATACTGGCCGACGCTGGTAAGCGACGTGATCGCCAGATACCAGAAGGTCGCGACCAACATCAACTCGATCGTCTTCAGGTTGGCCGACGAGATGTTCTCGGCCGCGGTGAGCAGGTCGCCGCCGGCGATCACCGAAACCAGCGACGTCGCCTTCAGCAGCGAGATGAACTGGTTGCCGGCCGGCGGGATGATCAGGCGCAGCGCCTGCGGCAGGATGATGCGGCGCAGCGCCAGCGCGCGCGACATGCCCAGCGCCGCCGCTGCGTCGGCCTGGCCGCGGTCCACCGACTCGATGCCGGCACGGACGATCTCGCCCATGTAGGCCGCTTCGTTGAGGCCGAGCGCGATCACCGACGCGACGAAGGGCGTGATCAGCGCATTCGTCTCGAACGGCCCGATGTGCTGGAACAGCAGCGCAAGATTGCCCCAGATCAAAATCTGCACCAGCAGCGGCGTGCCGCGCAGCAGCCAGGTATAGGTGCCGCTGAACAGGCGCAGCACGACGCTCGCCGACAGCCGCATGATCGCCAGCACCACGCCGAGCGCGGCGCCGATCACGGCCGCCAGCAGCGCCAGCACGATGGTCAGGCGCAGGCCCTTGATGATGGCCGGCGCAAACTGGAACTGCGCGATGGCCGCATGGTCGATGTGCGGGTTGCGCCAGATCGAGACCACCAGCGCGGCGACCAGCAGCACCACCACCGCGCTGCTCAACCACAGCCCCGGCCGCCGCAACGGAACGACTCGCGGCGAGGTCACGGCCAGCGCAAGGCCCCCGGCCAGCCTCGAAACGCACCGCCACCGCTCAAGCTTCCCGCCACCGATCCAGTTCCGTCAGTCCGCCGGCGGACGGCGTGCGGCGGGCGCGCCGCAGGCGGCGCCGAGCGGGCGCCTGCACGCTCGCGAGTGGCTGGCGAACGCCGTTCGGCATGCAATCCGAAAGGCCGCGAGCGATAGCGTGCCTGGCGGCTCACACTCTCCCGCCATTGATCATGGCCTTGCCGATGTTGCCGCCTTCCAGGCCATGCTTCTGCAGGATCTTCAGGTAGCTGCCGTCGGCGATCAGCGCGTCCAGCGACTTCTTCATCTCGTCGCGCAGCGCCGTGCTCGACTTCGGCAAGGCGATGCCGATGGGCACCGGCTGGTATTCATGACCGGCCACGACATCGAAGACGCTGCCGTTGCCGGCCGTCTTCGCCAGGTACACCATCACCGGCGAATTGCCCAGGAACGCAGCGACGCGGCCGGTCTGCACCTGCAGCCGCGCGTCGGAAGGCTGCGCGTACTGCATCACCGTGATCGGCGCCTTGCCGGCCTTCACGCAGTCGGCACTCATGCCTTCGGCGAGCTTGATCTGCGTCGAGCCCTGCACCGTCGACACCGTCTTGCCGCAGGCCGTCTCCAGGCTCTCGACCTTCTCCGGGTTGCCTTTCTTGATGAGCAGCATGGTGCCGAAGTTGAAGAAGTCGACGAAGTCGAGCACCTTCTCGCGCTCGGGCGTGTCGTTCATCACCGTGAAGGCGACGTCGATGCTCTTGGCCTGCAATGCCGGAATGAGCGCGTTGAAGGCCATCGGCTTGAAGACGATGGTCTTGCCCATCTGCTGGCTCATCGCCGCCGCGAGGTCGACGATCATGCCCTGCAGCGTGCTGCCGTCGGCGGCATAGGAAATCATCGGCGGGCTGTTGGTCAGCGAGCCGGCGTGAATCTCGTCGGCCGCGCCGGCAGTGCCGGCGGCCAGGCTCAGCAGCACTGCCGAAATGATCTGCGCCAAGCACGCCGGGGAATAGAAGCTGCACCTCATGGGGCCTCCTGGTGGATTCTGTCGTGCGCCGGTTCTACACCCGCGCCGGCCGACCTTCGATCGGTAGATTCGCGCAAACGTTGCACCGCCCGCGTTGCCGATGCCCTTGACCTGGGTCAAGGACGCCCGTGGCCGCGCCAGCGACGATGACGGTGCTCGGCGCGCGCATCGCGAAACCCGCCAGCAGGTTGCCCAGCGTCACCGCCGGCACGCGTGACGCGGCACTCCAGCGGCGGACTCAGCCCTTGCTGATCCAGTCGCCAACAAAATCGCCGGTCCGGCGGTCGACCTGGCACTTGGGGTACAGGTTGTCGGTGCGTGGTGTCTTGTCGGGCCGCTTCCAGGCCACGTACTTGTGCTGGCCATACCTGATGTTGAGTTTCTGCGCATCGCTCATCCACAGCACGCCGTTTAACTGCGTCAGCACCACGGTGTGGCCGATGCTGCTGTCGGTGCCATCGGGCATCGTGCTGACGATGTACTGCGCGTTGTCGGCGATGGTCGCCACGAAGCTGGCGAAGGTGTCCTGCATGACCTTGCCGACGATGGGCCACTTGGCGTGCTGGGCGAGGTACACCATCTCCCAGTCGAACTTCGAGCCCTTGGGCGCGCCCGCCGGCAGCGTCAGACCGCAGACCTTGTGCGCGCTGTCGACGCAGACGACGCCGCTGGTGGACTGGCGCGCACCGAACACGAACTCCTTCACGTAGGCCGGGTTGCGCATGTCCTTGACGAATTCGTCGCGGAAGTAGGTGTCGGCCTTCAGCAGGCTGGCCTGCACGCCCTTGATGTACAGCACGCGAGAGTCGAGCTGTTTGGCTTCATTGACGGCCTGATTGGCGGTGCCGAAGTTGTCCGGTGCGGGCTGCAGCCGTGCGGGCTGCTCGGGGGCGTTGGCGTCTTCGGCCATTGCCCTGTTGCAGTGCCTGCACTGCAACTGCTTCTTGTCGCTGCTTTCGCGATACGGTACTTTTTTTTCCGGCGGCAGGTTGGCGTTGGTGCCTGCCTTCAGAAATTTGCAGGTCGACGTTTTGCAAACGAAGTTCGTCATGGGCCGCTTTTCGAGAAATGGTGGGGAGCCAAGACAACAGAGGCCGCGGCATGCTACGACAGGCGGGGAGCAGGCCGGGGCTGAGCTGGGCGCGTCGATCACGGCTTGCGGGCCCGGACGAAGTCGGAGCGCGTCGCGTCTGGCGCCCGCATCTCGGCCCTCTTTTCGATGAACTGGCGCAGGCCGGCAATGGCAATATGTTTGAACGGCGGCCGCTTGAATTCTTCGCGCAACTTCTCGGCGTCGACCTTGCTCAGCTCCCACGCCTCGCCGCCCACAGCGCCGCGATCTCGCGGTGTTCGGTTATGTGGTTCAGGTAGCCGTGGCGCAAGGCGGCGTCGCTGATGGCGTGGGCATCGGCCTGTAGGCAGCGATGGGCTTCGGCCAGCGCCGCTGCGGCGCGCGCGTCGCCGGCGTGCGCCCAGACCTGGTGCAGCGTCAGGTAGATCCTGGGCTTTTCGTTGCCGTCCAGCGGGTCGGGCTGGCCTTCGCCAGGTGCATCGAGCGTGTCGCCTTCGCCCAGTCCGGCCTCGTTCAGCAACCGGGCCGCGACGGCCAGCGCGTGCCGGCCATCGCCGCGCGCCAGCGCCAGCCGCGCCTGCGCTTCGAGGGCGTTGACCAGTTGCCGCAACGAGCCGATGTTGCGTGCCACCGCTTCGCTGCGCTCAAAGGCCGCGCCACTGGCCGCGTGTCGCCCGAGCCCCAGTTCGGCATTGCCCAGCATGACCAGCGCGTCGCACAGGTGCACCGGGCTGTCGACCTCGGTGCAGATGGCCACGGCGGCCTCGGCCTGCGTCAGCGCCAGTGCGTCGTCGCCGCGCTGGCGCGCAATGTCCGACAGCACGGCGAGGTTGGTGCCTTGCGGGGCACGGTTTCCCAGGGCCCGATTCAGCCGCAAGGCCTGCTCGAGATGGCGGCAGGCGCCGGCGAAGTCGCCGAGGCCCACATACGCGATGCCGATGTTGCCCAGTGCATGCGCCTCGCTGAGCCGGTCGCCGCGCCGGCGGCTCACCGCGAGGCCGAGTTCGACGTGGCGCAGCGTGGCGACCGTATCGCCCTGCAGGTCGGCGCAGATCGATGCCGCGTTCGCCAGCCTGGCCTGCGCCAGCAGCGAGCCCAGCGCCTGTGCGCGTGCCAGCGCCGATTCAGCGATGGCGCGGCCGGCACCAGCGTCGCCGCCGGAGGCCACCGCGATGGCGCGTGCGCGCGTGGCGAGCAAGGCCAGTTCTTCGTCGCCCACTGCGGTGGCCAGTTCGACGGCGCGCTGCGCGTCGGCCTCGCCGGCCTTGAATTCGCCGACGCGGATGCCGAATATCGCGTGGCGCACCGCCGCGTCGGCGCGCCGCCAGTCATCCCCCAGCGCCTCGGCCTGCGCCTTCAGCGCCTGGATGTCCTGCAACTGTGCCGCGCGCCGGCCCAGCAGATCGAGCGTGCGCTCGCGCACCGTGTGCAGCCGCCAGCGTGTGGCGTGATCGCCGGGCGCGGCCAGCTCCAGCGCACGCGCCACGTAGTCGAGCACGGCCTCGTTTGCGAAGGTGCTTGCCGCGTGCTCGGCCGCCCGCGTGTAGAACTCGGCGGCGCGCGCCGGCTCGCCGGCCTGCTCGTAGTGCTCGGCCGCCGCGCCCAGCAGCGCCTTGGCACGCGTGCCGCTGTGCTCGGCCAGCCAGTGCGCCGTCTTTGCATGGGCCAGGCGGCGCGTGCGCTTGAGCACCGTGTCGTAGGTCACCTGATGCAGGATCTGATGCTGGAAGGCGTACTCACGCACCTCGTCGGCACTGCTGGATGCTTCCTTCAGCTTCACCAGTTCGCGCTGGGCCAACGGCTTCAGCGCCGTGGCCGCGGCCGCTTCGATGTGGGCCAGCGCCGCGTCCCAGAAGTTCAGCCCGATGACGCTGGCCAGTTGCAGCGCATGGCGCTCGGCCGGCGGCAGGCCGTCCAGCCGCGCCTGCAGCACGCCGGTGAGGCTGGGCGGCACCTTCAATGACAACAGCCGGTTGCCGTCGACAGACCAGCGCTCGCCACCGGTCTGGATGGCGCCCTGGTCGACCAGCATCTTCACCAGTTCTTCCATGTAGAACGGGTTGCCGTCGGCGCCGCCGGTGATGAGCTCGCGCAGCGCCGCCGGCACCTCGGGCAGCTTTTTCAGCAGCTCGTTGGCGAGCAGCCGGCTCACGCCCTTGTCCAGTGCACGCAGCTCGATGCGCTGCACGTTGCGCATGTTGGGATCGTTCGCCGCGTCGGTGTGCGGACGGCGCTCGAGCAGGACCGGCCGGGCCAGTCCGATCAGCAGCGTCGGCACGTCGCGGTTGACCTGCGCCAGGATGTCGATGAAGTCGAGCGAAGCGTCATCGGCCCAGTGCAGGTCGTCGAGCACGATCAGCAGCGGTGACGCACCTTGCGCGGCAGTGCGCCGCAAGGCCTGCGCGGCGGCGTGGAAGCCGCGGTTGCGGATCTGCCGGCCGTCGTCCTGGATGCCGCGGATGTGCGGACTGTCGCTGTAGTCCAGCCCGATCAGTTGGCCCAGCAGGTGGGCATGGGCCTGGGCTTCGACCTCGCCTTCGCCGGCGCTGAACAGCGGTGCAAGGCCGGCTTCGAGTTTGCTCCTGGCCAGCGCCATCGTGTCGCCGTCGTCGATCTGCCAGCGCCAGAAGAGCAGCTCGCGCAGCAGTCCGTAGGACTGGCCGCGGGTCTGCGGCACGGCGCGTGCCTGGAAGACAACGAAGCTCTCCGGCCGCGCCTCGGCCCAGTGGCGGAACTCGTCCAACAGGCGGCTCTTGCCGACCCCGGCTTCGCCGACGACGCTGACACGCTGCAAGCCGGCGCCGGGCTGCATCAAGGCCTTGAACGCGGCCTGCAGTTGTTCGAGTTCGGCGTCGCGGCCGATCATGCGCGTGGCCACGCCTTCGATGCCGCGTGAAGGCAGCCTGAAGGCACGCGGCCTGGCGCGCTGGACCAGGTAACTGACGATGGGCGCATCGATGCCCTTGACCGCCAGCGGCGGCTGCACTTCGACGTCGAAGACGCCGCGCACCGGGGCATAGGTGTCCTGGCTGATGCGCAGGCCCCCGGCAGGCGCGGTCTGCTCCATGCGGGCGGCGATGTTGACGGCGATGCCACGGATCGAGCCGTCCTCGTCGACACCGCCGCCCAGCAGCACGCCGCCGGTATGGATGCCCACGCGCACGTTGAAGCCGGCGTGGCCGTGCGCTGCCTGCACCTCGGCGCCGAGCGTGAGCCCCAGGCCCAGCAGTGCCAGGCCGCAGTGCACGGCGCGTTCGGCGTCGTCTTCGCGCGCTTCGGCGGCACCGAAAACGGCCAGCAGGTTGTCGCCAGCGTATTGCAGCACCTTGCCCTGGTGGCTGTGCACGACGGCCGTGGCGCGTGCCAGCGCGCCGTCCATCACCTCGCCGATGGCCTCGGGATCCAGATGCTGGCTCAGCGCGGTGGAGCCCACCACATCGAGAAAGAGAATGCTGACCTGCTTGAGGGTTTGCTCGGGCCCGGCAGCAGCCGTCGAGCCGGCCTGCAGCGCAGCGAGCCGGGCCAGCGCAGGCGCGAGCAGTGCATCGACAATCGCGTCGCCGAGCACGGCGCGTTGTGCCTGAAGGGCGGCGATGCCGGCCTGCAGTTGTTGTGGCTCCGTGGACATCGGCGGGGAGCATAACAAGCCGAATCTGCGGGCTTCGGCGCTTCGACGCTTCGGCGCTTTCGTGAATCCCTGCCGCTTGTCCCCCCCATCGGTGGCATTTCGCGCTTGCGTGCATCTGCCTACGATGCTTCACATGAATCCGCACACCATCCCCGAATTCGCGCTCGCCGCCGTCGCCCTTCGGAACAGTTATCCGGACGTGTCGGTGCTCGAGGTTCTCGACCATGCCTTGCGCAGCTATCGGCCGGTCACGCTGGCCGGCAGCGAGCCGTGGGCGCTGCCCGGCACACCGTTCGGCTCGGTTCTCGCCGAGGCGTTCGACAAGTGCATGACGCCCGACGAATGGGCGGCCTGGGGCGGCGAAGGCACCGACATCGCGGTGCGCGACGCCTTGCATGCCGTCTGGCTGCTGGAAGTGGTCGGGCCGTTCCTGGCCCGCTACCGGGCCGACCGGCGGGCACCGGTTCCGGCGGGGGCGTCGGCACAGCAACGCTCGCCGGCGCTGGAGCGGCGGCGCTCTTTCGCCTGATCTGCCGGCACGCCGACTGAGCGACTGATTGCGCGCCCGATTGCGCGCCCGGCCGCGCGCTGCATGGGCGTCAGCCGCGCCGTGCCGCTTCGATCGCCGCGATGTCGATCTTCGTCATCTGCATCATCGCGTCGAAAGCGCGTTTGGCGGCCGCGCGGTCAGGGTCGGTGATGGCCTCCGTGAGCGCCCGCGGCGTGATCTGCCACGACAGGCCCCATTTGTCCTTGCACCAGCCACAGGCGCTTGCCTGGCCGCCGTTGCCGATGATGGCGTTCCACAGCCTGTCGGTTTCGGCCTGGTCGTCGGTCGCCACCTGGAACGAAAACGCCTCGTTGTGCTTGATCGCCGGGCCGCCGTTCAGGCCCAGACAGGGCACGCCCATGACGGTGAACTCGACCGTCAGCACCCCACCCTGCTCGCCCGCCGGATAGTCGCCGGGCGCGTGGTGGATGGCGTGCACGGCGCTGTCGGGAAAGGTCTCGGCGTAGAACTGCGCGGCTTCCGCGGCCGCGCCGTCATACCAGAGGCAGATCGTGTTCTTGCTGGTCATTGCGTTCTCCTGTTCCACGAGCTCGGGTCCATGCAGCCGCTCAGCCTGAGCGCGTCAGCACGTGATGGTGCTACACCACAGCGCCGGCACGCGCCGACGGGCCCGCCAGCACCGTGAAGCGGTGCAGCCGGTCTCTGAGGTCTGCCAGTTCGTCAACCGGCACGCTGAGATAGCAGTAGAACTCGCCGAGCATCTGCTTCGTGCGCTCGCGCAGCGCGTGGCCGCTGGGCGACAGCGAAACCACGACACGCCGCTCGTCGTCGGGGTCACGCCCTCGCACGACCAGCCCCTTCTTCTCCATGCGCTTGAGCATCGGCGAGATCGATCCGAGGTCCATCATCAGGGCCGCAGCGAGTTCGCCCACGCTCATGGCATCGCACTGCCACAGCACCACCAGCACCAGATACTGCGGATAGGTGAGGTCGAGCTTCTTCAGGAAGGGAACGAACAGCCGCGTCATGTGGTTGCCGGCGGCATAGAGCGCAAAACACAGGTGCTCGTCGAGCTTGGGCAGTTGTTCCAGCGATGCGGGGGTGGTGGGCTTGGGTTTGCTTCTCATCGGTTTGTGCGCAAAGGATCGCCCACAACCTACAAGAGCCCGCGCGGTCTGTCAACGCGGGCGCCGCTGGGGTGCCACCTGTGGGCACGGCGTGAATTCAGACGCCGTTGTTCAGACGCTGCTTCAAGCGCTGTCGTTCAGGCGCTGCTGTTCAGGCGCTGCTGTTCAGGCGCTGCTGTTCAGGCGCTGCTGTTCAGGCGCTGCTGTTCAGGCGCTGTGGGCGGCTGCGCCGCCCACAGCGCCGAGCAGGATCGGCGAGAACGGGCTGCCGCAGGACGCCAGTGGCTACACGGCGCGCCCTGGCACGGGCACGACGTCGAACCCGACGCGTGGAAAGTGCAGGTTGACCGCGCCGACCGATGGATCCTCGTGACGCAGAACCACCTCGTCGGCGCCCCATGAGAGCAGCCGTCCCGCCACGGGGTTGCCGTAGTCGTCTGGCGTGACGCTGACCCAGTCACCGCGCTTGAGCCCGACGCTCTGCGCCTCTGCCGACCACTCGTCGGCGTCGCGCGGCGCGGCCACGCGGGCGGCTTCTATCGCCTGCTCGGCGGTCATCTCGGTGGGCTTGCCATGACCGATGGCCGCCACCCGCTCGTACCACGGGCCGACGGCGTTGGCGAACGACATCAGCTCGGTGATTTCGGGGCCGCCGTTCTGGCGCGCGAACCAGATCAGGTGGTAAGCCGACAAGTCGGCCGCTGACGGGTTGGCGCCGAGCATGAAGGGCCGCCCGTCGCCCAGCACATCGGCCAGCCACGCCAGGTGTGCATTGAAGCGCTGCAGGTAGATGCCGCGCTTGGGCAACAGGTCGGACGGTTCGATGCTCACGCCGAAAAATGGACGCCGCTCGTCGATCAACTCCTGCGGCAGCTTGCCGCCGAGGGCGCCCAGCGTCAGGCAGACTGCATTCATGAACGAACCCTTTTCGATCCACCAGCCGAATGCCTTGGCGAGGCCGGCCTGGGCGTCGGGATACAGGCTGCCGGTGCTGCCGAGTTGTTCCAGCACGGGCAGGATCAACAAGGTGTCGCAGTAGAAGTCCGCTCCGATCTGCAGGATCGGCGTGCGCCGATAGCCGCCGGTCATCGGCGTGAGCTTGGGCCGCGGAGTCCAGACCGGGATGTCCACCGAGTGCCAGCTCAGCCCCTTGACGCCCATGGCCAGGCGCGTCTTCTCGGAGTAGGGCGACAGGGGGTAGTGATGCAGGATGGCAGTGGACATGGTGCTTACTTTGTGTGGCAATGCTTTGCACGCAATGTAATGCCGACGCGAATCCTGTCAACCTGGGGTTCCCTCGGGGATGTCGATGCAATGCCTGCTCGGGCTGCAGCCGATTCCGCTTCGGGGCGTCTTTGGCTCACGCACGCTGCCCGGCCCGCCACAACCCACGACGGCGGGGATCACCCGCCGTCGCTGTTTCAGTCTTGCCGCCGCCTCACCACTCGCGCAGCCGCGTCCTCAGCCGTGCAATCGACTGGCTGTGCAACTGGCAGACGCGGCTTTCGGTGACCTTCAGCACCACCGCGATCTCCTTCAGGTTCATGTCGTGTTCGTAGT